>Ga0256405_10000068_pt1 | contig 296362 bp, 215 predicted proteins | sample RumenRJG_02DNA_FD_189096 | JGI IMG/M metagenome (GOLD analysis project Ga0256405, IMG submission 189096) | Bovine rumen microbial communities from Lethbridge, Alberta, Canada - RJG_02 | ecosystem: Host-associated > Mammals > Digestive system > Stomach > Rumen | place: Canada: Alberta...
GCGCTAATTTAAAAATGACCCCCTACGGCTGCAATGATTTGTCATAAAATGAGAAAACTGCCTTAGCGGGAGTATGCCACTCATCTATTAGAGGCTTTTTGCCGAGGGTATGAAATATGCAGGCTAATTCATTTTTAAGTTCAACTAAATTCATCTCTCCTTTATGTAAATCACGTGCACGGGTAGCAAAGCGACGTTCGTCCAATATAGAAACACCTGGGAGAGCATTTTTAAACAGAACTTTTTCTACCATCTTCAAGCACTCATCTACCAAAGCAGATTGGGTGTTTGCAAGCATCAGCAACTCAGCAAGGAATAGACGCATCTCCTTTGAACCATTTAGATACTGAATTTTTTGCAAATGCAGTCCTCTCGGAGTACTTAAATCAGGGAAATTCACATCATACCAATGCCCTACATAATTGGCAATATCAGATACAAAAGTATGTATTTTATTATAATCTACTGCGGGCTCTTTGATAGAAGTATTGTGCTGTCTTGCCATGCTAAAATCATATTTTGTTGCATGGTTACAAAACATCTGAAACACCTTCGTCTCTGCCAGAGATTCTGAGAATGAGTAATCAGCCGGTTCTCTCAATAATGTAAGATATGCAGAAAGAAATTCATCTTCGCTCAATAAAAAGTTTTTATTCTTACCAAGCGTCTCGTAAATTAGCCCCCAGGAATTGTTTATGTCATCAGATAGTTGTTTAACATCAACACTGGCGGGATCAAACTTACTGGTCATATACAATAAACGATTCTTGAGCTTCTCCAGAGTCGTCAGAGGTTTACCTCTATTATTCATAGTTTCAAAGACAGCCTGAACATCAAGGTTGTTTTGTATGTATTTAGTGTCAAAGACTAATGCTGTAAGAAGCTTTTCCTGGAATTCCTTAAGTTCTTTTGGCTTTAAAGCTGAGAAACTTTTATCGAAAAAAGAAGATGCAAATTCAAGGTTCGCTGTATAGGTTGTAGGCACAAATGGTAGTATGTTCGTTTCTCCAATGATATTTTTCATGAAGAAACGGTAACTATTCCCATTGGTATCGCTATACATAAATCTGCAAACATTGTTATTTGTAACAATATAATTATTTATAAGCTGTTTTTTCCCCGTTGTTATCTTGTTTTTCAAAGCATTAAGCATTATAACAATGGTTGTCAATCTCTGCTGACCATCAACCACATTGTAATACTCCATTCCTGTGGAAGATAGTTTCTTCTCTGCAGGAGTCAAATCATTAACATCTATTTGCTGCAATGTGATGGCACCTGTATAATGTGGCCTGTATGTCGAACCATTCTTCTGAATATCCATGATATCATCCCACAAATCGTTTAGTTGGGACTCTCCCCAGGCATATCCACGTTGATAGTTAGGAATACGGAAACACTTATTGGCAAACAATCCAGGAAGTGTAACATTAGAAGCATCTGTTTGCATAATTTTTATAGATTTTAGTTGATTAAACTTTTAATTACATTCACTAGTATTACAAAATCCGATTTGCTGGTAGAATTCCATTGATTCTTTTTTGATGTCATTAACAGTCCAAAACATCATCGTGTTTATTGGGAATCCTTGTAACAGGCTATCGAAAAGATTCTCAATATCACGACGTTTCCAAACGAACTCCCTTTGTAAAGCCGGGAGTATAAACTGATTAGCTTTAATGTCATCTTAGACACTCCGAATACTTTTTTCTATTGTTTTCATAATTAATGAGAATTAAATAAATAAGATAAAAGCGTGATTTTAATATTTTTGATTGAATTTTACTCATCGTCAGTCCATTCGCTCTCCTTGACTTCTACTTCCAGGTCGGGGAATGCTTTGAGCAGGGCATACTTGAGAGGTTCCTTGCGATCGGCTTCCGTATAGAGAAGAAGCTGGTCAGGCACTTCCTGTTCCATGCTGATGATATTGCCCTGATAATATTTGGAATAGGATCCGACAAGCGATTTTATCATAATCTCTTGCGGAACGTACAAACCCAGTTCATTGTCAGGTGTGCCCCATTTGTTACAGAGTTCGTTGACAAGGGTGACGACAGCACTGACAGTAGAGGGATTGCCCTTGAGCGTGTAGCACCATGACCGGGGACAGGGCTCACCCGGATTTTCCTCTTCTTCCCACTCTTCATCGGGCCGGAGGGCATCTCCTGCCATGTCGTAATACTCTCTGGCTTTTTTCCTGTTAATGAAGATGCCATGCTCCTCGTCACCCCAACGATATTTTTGATAGAGTTCACTAGCAGCATATTTATTGCCTTTCTCCAACAGGTCGAGTAATAGTTTCGGATCTTTAATATTCGATGCCTCAGAATCTTCTCCCCATCTTTCTATTAGTTCAAGACAATAGGGAGTATTATCTTCTGTAACAGATTTTACCCTGTACAGCTCCCGATAGGTCATCTTCTTTATCTTGTTGAGTAAGAGTTGTTCCAGATGTTCTATTTCCTCGGGGGTCGCCTCAAAGGTTGTACCATCCAACCATTCATATCTTGGTATCACATCCTTTTCTTGGGTGTCCTCATCAATGAAATTTTCATAATAGACGCGACACTTTTCCCTCATGCCCTCTAACAGGACACAGATAAATGGGACTAAGCCCTCCTCGGCGTACTTCATAAGCCATTCCTTGTCAGATGCATCAAAACCACCTATCAGAATATCATGCTCGTAGAAGTTCCTCATCAATTTTATTATCTTTTCTGTCTTCATAACGTTTTTTTTAATATTTTCCAATGGGTAATTTTTTTCATCTTTCTCATATCATCGAGAAGAACAAGACGGGGATAAGAATTATCTTTCCTTGACGACAGAAAGTTTATCCTTGAACTCAGTCATGTTCATCGCATATTTAATGAATGCTTCTGTATCATCTCTTCTCCACATTTTCAGCAATGTGGCATATTTCGGTGGAAAACTCATTACTGGGTAGGTCAGTTGAATGTCATATATTCCACCCCAGTCAATGTCCCAACAGTCATCGGGCACCCTTTGCTTATTTCCGTTTTCTCCATCAAAAGTGCAATTGTTTCTTTCCACAAAAAGATGCTGATACCACTTCCCTGATTCATAGTAATGACTTATTCGCCTTGGGAATGCCTTATTCAATTCTTCAAGGCTTATCGTCCGTTGCTGGAGCTCTACCCAAAGGCTTACAATACGCCATACTGTATGGGCATTGTTTAATGGTTGATTACAGATAGGTCGGTCATTATAATAGACCATATATTTTGAAGTATCTCGCTTAGCCAACGAATCTAATATGCATTGTATACTCTTCTTATCCTCTGGCTTTAAGCTATGCATTAATGCGCTTAAGAAAAGTTTGTTTTCTTCCCAGAAAGATAGCAGAAGGTCTTTTGTATTTGCATCGGGCAAGCAGACTTGACGGATGTCTATACCTTCCTGTTGGGCAAATTGTTCTATACTACCAAACCATGTCCTGGAAGAATAATAAACTGAACTTCCTTCAATCGGCTTATTATATTTTTTGTCATGTTTATCAGACACCCAACCCTTCTGCTGTAATTGGCTATACATATTACGATTTATCATATAGGCAAGCAATTCACTTTTCGGTTGATAATTATAATATGTCCCCGCAAGATTCCAGACTGGTTCCTGTACAGCAGATATAGCGGAATCAGTGATAAGCGTTTTATACTCTTCCCATTTGTTCGAGATGTGTTCTGACAAATCCTCACTCACAGCAATGAATGATGTTCCCCCTGTGGTTTTAACATTTGGAAATGTCAGTTCATTCTTGAATTCTTCCAAAAAGAAACGTGAACGACTTGACAAGGCATTGGAATGGGTCAGAGGAACGATGATACCATCCAATATATCCTGATAATTGATTTGTATGAAATGCTCATTATCTCGAAAATCTGCTGACAATTCCTCGTTCATGCGATTGAACTGGTCTAACTGGGCAGAGGGGAGTGGTGTGAGATAGACATACAATTGATAAACATCTCCTGCATTCTTGTCTGTACGATGTGTACCAAGATAATATCGCCCTGTCTGTGAAGCACCTGAATATTCTTGGGGTAACCGCGTGTTGCCTTTGTTTCCTTTTGCCCCACCCTCCCTGGAGTCAATCTTATTCTCAACAATAATCTGAAGTTTCTTATTGTAACCATTTCCATCAATGATATCACAATCAATAAACAGATCTATACGATCCTGACTGTTTGAAGCAATTTGAAGAGCACTTACAAAGTCAGGATAATCAACCCAGCCGGTTTCAAAGCCTTTTGAATATTCTTCATGATTGTTTTTGCATAAGGCATTGAACACATCCCTGGCAAGGGTGCTTACAGGTTGTTCTGTCTCTACATGCAGTGATTGAATCTTTATTTTCCGAGAAACAATCCACGTTTTCAGATTCTCCGGAATTAAAACTATGTCTTTCTGTTGTTCATTGCTCCGTCGAACCAAAATATCAAGAAGCATCATTACAGGAGAGGCTGAATCTAAAGGCGTATTGCAAGAAAACAGCCATTTCAGGAAAGACGAGAAAGTTGTTTCGCTCCTTTCCTTGGAGATGATCTCAAAAAAAGATGGATCATTGTATTTTTCCCTCATCATGAGGAAATCTTTATCCCCGTTGAAACGGATAATTTTGTTCAAGTACTCATTATAATTCATGTCACGCATAACTCAATATTTAATATTATTACAGTCTATATCAATTCTTTTTATTTCGACACCTTTATCTCTATCTCACCACTCTGAATACCTCTGATGAGGCGTGCAAGCATCTGGTCTTGTTCTTCGGTGTGGAGCTCGTATTTACAACCATCTTCTGTTTCCGTTTCCGGAAAATACTTACCCTCGGCATCGTTCTTCAGGAAAACCCCACAATCTGGTTCCTCAGCCTTGTAGTAGAAGCACAGGGAGGGATAGACCGTCTTCAGCAGTTGGGTAACTTCGTAGCAGGGAGTCCATGCCGTCTCAAAGGTGGTGCGCAGGGTGTCACCCTCGCGCTCGAGTTCTATCCATTGCCCACGGCAAAGTACGTTTTCCGGTTCCTTGTCCAAGGCTTTCACCAGACATCCCAGCCATGTTACGCCGAAACCGTTTTCCACTAAAGGTTGCTCCATCTCCTGGAGTTTTTTCATGGTTTCATACAGTGCATCAAGATCTTTCTTTTCGCCCTCGATGACATAATTTGTTGTACAAATATTTGGCATAATCAAAAAGGTTTGAAGTTATTGTTTATTTTAATTAGTAATTATTTGTCAAAATTTCAAAGATTCTGCGATTTTATTCGATTATCTCACATGCAAAATGCCGCAATAAGGAACAGAACAACGAAAATAATCCAAAAGCAGCCCATGCAACCACCACATCCATTACTCCAGCCATCTGCCAAGAATCCGAAGATTTTCATAATTAGCTCAACAAACCATCCCAGCAAGCCACCACCCACAAAGAGAATGAGTAAAAAAGCGACTGCTCCCAACACGATTAAAATACTCATAACACGTTATTCAATCCCAGTAATGATCATTGTAATCACCATTGTAGTAGAGATCTAAGGCATAGCCATTCTGCAAAGCATCTGCCAGTTCTTCAGGAGACGGGTTACTCATTGGGAATTTTCTTACACGCCGGGGATCAAGCCAGCAATCCACCTCATTTATCGGCTCATCGGCTTCTACCTGTTGCAGAGATGAACACCCGAGAAAAGAATTCCGTTCGATAATTTTCAAAGATGATGACAGTCGAACAGTTGTCAGTGATGTACAATTCACGAAAGCACCACAAGGTATGCGCCTAATGCCTTTTCCTAAAGAGATCTCCATGATATTGGCATCCCCCCTGAAACTATTACCGATATCACCTCTGGATAAACAGTAAAACTTACTTTCACCATTGGTATACTTCACGCTAATATACGAAGAAAGATCGAGTGGCATAATATGATACGATTAACCTGTACATCGCGAGGTTTTAAATTCCACTATAATATTGTAACATCGCCGAAAAATTTCAAAAAAAGCCGTCATATTTAATATTTTTTTACATTATCACACATGGTAAGATAAAATCTCACAGATGGGAAACTACGCCCCTTCATCTGTTTTGTCATAATTTCAAAGACTCTGCGAATTTATTCATCTGCTGGCAAAGAGCAGGCATTTGTTTGAGGTAACCCACTAATGCATGAAGTCCGATAGAACCTGAAATTTGCAGTTGGAAGCGGCGGTCTTTGGCGTTGGGGTAGATGATTAGTTGATCTTTGTGCCAAAGCTGATCGTATAAAACCTCGTCAATGATGATTTCTGAGTCTTCAACGGTGAAACAAGCAACGGTTTGGCGTCTGGAAGGATCTTTCAAATATGGGTTTTTAGAAAACGTATAGCTGACTTCCAGTTGTCTTTCCTCGCAAAGCTTCTTGAAGGGGACCTGGGGTACAATTCCTATTTCAGTTTTGTATTTACCAGTGCGTGTAAAAAGAGATGACGAACAACCATTAACATCAGGCTCTATTTCCAGATTGAACATAAAAACGAAATCTTTATATTTGCTGGTCATCTGTGCAAGATAATCGTGAATGGCCTCCATCCAGGGGTCGACAAGCACTTTAAAAGTCTGTTCCTTGTCCAATCCTTTTTGTTCACTCTCCTTAATGATTCTTTCCACCGTAGCTTCATCGATAGCATCGAGCATGATATGGTCTTCGTCGAGGACGGACGTTTGCATTGTGGAAATGCGCTGTTGCTTTGCATGAAAGATGATTTCTTCTTCACGCAATTGATATTCAAGCGCGAGATCCATCAGCAATGTCGGCAGATCCAGCAAGTAGAACTCATCGTCGCGAAGGACGAACAGATTAAAGCGTTCGTCCCGTTTAAAATGTTCGGAAACATAGCACAACATCTGCTTGGCTGGCATAATCTCGAACAACCCGAAGGGCGAATCCTTGACATGCCATCGGGTGATTTCCATTTCAATGCCCTTGTAGGCAAGTGTGCAGGTCAGGGCATAGACATTCTTACGTTTTTTGTATGCGACCAGGCGTGATTCGCCATCTGCATCTCTTGCCGTTTCCTGCACCTCCATCTTGAACTGGCTCAAGTCGGCTCCCATTCTCTTTAAGGCTTCTCGAATTCCTTGTTCCGAAAATGAGAACTTGCCGTCAGCCAGACAAACGATAGGGTTAGGCTTTCCGCTGAATTTATTTGACTCACCCAAATAATAACAGAGATACTTAATCTCCAGATTGGGATTCACTTTTCGCTTGATTCCTTCAAGGCTTAAGTGATGCCCGTTGAAGACTGCGTAACGTTCTTCAAATGCAGCGCGACGCTTCTGTGCGTCTTCCTCGCTATGTGCTAAAATTCTTTTCATATTTACATTATTAATTATAATTCGATTAGACAGACGCGGCCCGTCTTACGCAGCGCATCGTAATTTTGCTTGTAGGATGGTTCGTTGTCGATCACCCATAGGAGTTTTGTCTTCAGGAAGGCAGGAACCGAGGGAACGGCTGCATAACCATCGGTCATGATGATCAGTCCGTCGAAATCGGGGTGATTCGTCACATAGTCGATGGGGGGTTGGAAGTTGGTACCACCACGCCCCTTCACTTCAAATGTCTGCTTGTCCTTCTGGGCTTCTTTCAGCGTAACGGGTTCTCCTTGTACATCTGCATCGAACATCAGCACGTCAATCTCTTGAATGCCATATTTAAAGAAGGTGGTGATGATGCGGAAATAGCGACCCAGCTCTTCTGAACCTACCGACCCACTGGTATCGATGGCCACTAAGAGCCGAGTGGTGAACTCATAACGGCTGCCCATCTGCTCGAAGCCGAAGCGGCGACTGGGGTACATGCGGGTGAGATGCCGTTTCTGCGAGAGGATGGAGGAGCGGAAAGCTCGCAGGGCATTACGATAGTCGATGCGGCCTTCTGCTGCTTTCTGTATAAGTTCCACCATGCCTCCGGGCAGACTTCCCCATCGGGTGGTGCTCTGGATGATGTCCGTTATTTGTTGCCCCATGAAGGCATCATCTTCCCACAGCGACGTGTAGTCTTGGGACGGGGCAGAGTTTTCGTCGTTTCTCGTTGGACTTGCTCCACCTGGTGCTCCTCCTTCTGCTTCCTCTCCCTGCTCTTCACTCCCCTCGCCCTTTGGAGAGGGGACGGGGGTGAGGCTGCTACTGCCTCCTGCCGACTCCTCGTCATGCTCTTCAGAGCAATCTGGTGAAGCGGCTGCGCTGCCTTCTCCTTTTTCGCCATCGGAACAAGAGTCACCCTCGCTGGGTGCGGGTCCATCCATGTGAATTCCCATCGTACTCAGTCGGTTGGCATACCATTCGAAGTGCTTCCCTACAGGCAGTCCTAAGTCATTGGGGTGCGTAAGTCCAGCCCACGAGAGTCCGTAGGCCGGCGCAATGACCATGTCACTCGCCATCTTCAGGGCTATGCCGGGACAACCCAGTGGCTGTCGCGAATAGGGATGCTTCAGCAGAATGCGCACCATCTCCACCCTCAGCAAAGCCCTCAACAGATGGACGGACATCGGAGCGATCAGTTCCGGGTTGTATTCTATGCGTCCCTTTCCCGAGCGCAAGGCGCACAGCATATTGGGATTGATGGTCAGCCGATGCGAACAGTAGACGGTGAAGAACAGCGGTTCTGTGAGGAACCACTGCTCTACCTCCTGTTGTATACGTTCGAGGGCACTCATAGCGTCTGGATGAATTTAATAATCTGCTTATAGGTCGCGGGCAGTTCCTTGTTGATGAGCAGGAGCATCTGCTTGTAGCCTGTACCGTCGATGAGCGAAACGAAGTGGGCATAGACCTCGCGATGGTTCTTGGCCAGATAGTCGTGGTAGGCTTTCAGGTTTTCGCGAACCAGTGAGCGCTCCATCGTATTGGCCTGATCGGTCTCGAAGAAGCGGCACAGCGAGTCGTTCACAAACGACAGCTGGTGCAACTGATACTTGTCTAATTGCCGTTTAACGCCCTTAAAGTCAGTAAGCAGTTCCTGCGGTGTGACGAGTTCCTTCTGGAAAGAGAGGAACAGTTTGACTGCTGCCTGCACACCCACAATGCCGGCAATAATCTTCTGATGCACTGGCATCGGATTGGGAATGTTCTCCATCGCACGTGCCACTTTCTCCCAAGCCCGTCGGTCGGGGTCTTTCTCCAGTCCCTGATCTTCCTTGGTGTCACCACTGCAGTCGAGCAGTTCGGGATTGGCCTGAATAAAGTTAATGACACGTTCGTCCAGTCCTTTGCGTGTGGCCCACAGCAGCCACTCCTCCACCGACGGACGGAAGGTGTAGATGTTGAATCGAGAGACGAGCGCCGGGTCGAGGTCGGTCAACTGGTATTCGTCGCCATCGTTGCAAGCCGAGATGATGCGGCTGCCCTCTGGCAGCATTCGCCCTGCCAGTTTGCGGTTGAGCACCAGGTCCATCACCGTCTGGAGGATTTCCGGACGGGCACGGTTCAGCTCGTCAAGAAACAACACTATAGGCTTCCCGTCCACAGGGAACCAGTAAGGAGGCATGAAAGTGGTCTTGCCCGTGGCTTCGTCTTTGTGAGGCAGTCCCAGCAAATCGCCCGGATCGCTCATCTGTCCGAGGAACAAGGCTACGACGCGCATGCCTTTCGCCTCAAAATAGTTCGTCAGGATTTGCGACTTGCCGATGCCGTGGCGACCTGCCAGCATGATGTTCTGCCACGAGGGAGTCACCTCCAGGAGGGTCTCCAGTTCTTTACTGTTGATTGCTATTGCCATGATGAATTATTTTACAATTTCTTTATAAACTTGCGGGTATCTCATTGAAGGGTTTAAACACGTCCTTACGGATTGATTCAATATCGGAGTGATTGGCAATTCTCCGTTGGAGTTTGCCTTCCCACGACTTGCGCCGTTTTTTTGGCTTTCTTGTCCCAAGATTTCTTAAAATCTTTGTCCATTATTTTTCTATTTTTTGAGTTTATTAAAATTTCTGATTGATAAAATCTATCGAGAGCAAGACGCCGGAATCATCTCCCAGGAATTTTCGAGCAGACCACGACCAGGCGCGACTAAGAATATTGTGCAGATAACCCCATACCACTCCCCTGCGATGTTTTTTCTCCCATTCTTCGAAATCGGTCGTTACAGGGTCGGCTACGTATACGTTCTGACAGTCAGCATCCAGCCATCTCTCTATAACTTCTTCATTGTGTAAAGCAGGTCTTCTCTCTACAAAACTGAAAGATGTTTCTCCGAGCACCTTGATAGAAGAGATTGATAAATAACTATCATTATTTATTAAAAGCCTCTGATCCATCATCATGCTCCACCGCAAGAACTTCATCATCTTGCCTACGGGTTTCCCCTTATGCTGAGCAGCCAGGGAGTCCAGCCATTCCACATTCTGGCGATAGTTCTCGTTATTCTGCTGCATCAGCTGATCATAGATACGTAAGGTCTTGACTACTATCTCATCGGTCTTTTTGCTAAATTCCGGCATCTCCTTCAGATAATAGGCCAAGGCACGCAAGGGAACATTATCCAGCCCTCCAGAGCTGCCTTTACATATATAGTGTCGTCGGGATAAGGCCCCACCTATACAGCACATAGAATAATGTGCATTCGGCCAGAAGGTATTATTATATGCATCGTATTTAGCTAAATAGCCTTGGCTTTCTATGTATAAATCAGAACTATTCTCCTCGGGCTTCCACATCTTCAATTCTTGCAGACCATGTTTAATGAAATAAGGCTGCAGCACATTCTCGACGTAGTATCGGAAATTGTGTCTCAGAGTATAAGCATCCAACTTTTCTTCCTCATTCTGAATTCCTTGCTCTGTGATGGCATCAAAATATTTCGTGATGGCCTGCTTCCAAGGGCGAAGAACAAAATCGAGCACCTTGACTCCTGGATAGTCCTTACTGAAGTATTCTGCTACCTTCTTTTCCAGTTTTTTATCGTCCCACAGTTCGAAGCTTATATCGTCGGTGAGGGCAGCGTCCATCGTCCGCAGTTTCAATTTCTTAGCATAGTAGTTCAGTTCCTCTTGCCGCAACTCGTACTCGGCAGCCATTTCCAAGAGCAGGGTCGCAATGTTCAAGATGTTGAAATCTGTTTCCTGGAATCTACGCAACGGGAGTGGCAGCTGCCAACAAGGCAACAATTCGTACCAAGCAAAGGGTTGCTCAAGGTAGGTATAGCGATAGATAGTCATCGTTACACCCCCGTAGTTGATGGTGCAGGTTTCTAAATCAGTGCATTTCTTATATAAGTCGCTGCGATTGTATGCTACATCTTTGATGTTATTATACTCCACGTCATGCGGCTGCTGGCCAACAATACTCTTCTTGTTTACAGTCATGCTTAAAGAACTGATGTCAGCACCCTCTTTGAGCAACGCCTCCCGGAGTCCTTGTTCAGAGAAAGAGAAACGCAAGTCAGTCCCCCACTGCGAGATGGGATTCTGTACAGTCTGATGCTCTTCTAAAAGGCTCATTACATTAGTTTTGGAAACAAGATTACCGAATACCTCTTCGCGGATTTCCTCTAACTGCATATGCCGAACGGCAAAACGCCTAGCTTTTTCCGCCCACGACTTGCGCCGTTTCTGGGCTTTCTCTTTCCAATAGTCACTAAACTGATTGATCATGAGTATTGTTGGTTAAAGGTTAAACATAGGCATACCATATGTGACTATGATAAGCTTTCCACCCACTTTTGTGTATCCGTCTTGAATTTGTGGGGATAACGTTTATGCGTGGTATGAATAACAAATAATATGTAGTCAAGACACTGTTGCAGGTCGGAAATGATGGTGTATTCATCATCCTTATGCGGACGATAACACCCTGCTCCGATGTTAACACCACTTACCTTAAGACCGTTTATCTTCAGCGCCAACACATCCGTTCCTTTGCCGTCGATAATCTTAAAGCCGTGTGTCTCAGGTTGGATTGCATCTATAAATTCCGCACTGGCACACGGTATCTCGCGCAGTTCATGTTTGAGGTTCCCTCCCTCGGGTGAGTCCGGTTCAATGACATAGAGACTATCCTCAAAGAACCTCATGTCGGCCATCTTACTGCCAAACATACCCTTTTCCTCCATCACTGCCATAAACACTTTCAGGCAAGGACATTGCTCTAAGCATTTCAGACAAATCCAGATCCCGTTCTTGTCGTCGGCACCTAAGCCTTCTCGCCGCTGGTTCTTTTCGCTCCAGCCGTAGAGTGTGCCATCCTCCTCCTTGACACAGAAATCGTCGCTGTGCAACATCTGGACCTGGTCGAGATGGCAGGCGAGAGTGGGATAGCCAGAAGGAAGTGAAGAGTGAAGAGTGAAAAGTGAAGAGTGAAGAATCAGTCTCCTTCTTTTTCTTTATATAGAGGTTGCCCCAGCTGTCCATCTGGACCTCTGCTTCAGACACATGCTGACGAATATACTCACGGATGAAACAAATCATCGGCCATTCCCTGTAATAGGGTGCATGTATGCTATAGAGTTTTTTTAGCAAGTCCATATCCAAATCCTGTCTCTTTGAAGTCTTTCACATCGTCAGGTTGTATGCCCCGACCACCGTCTAACTGTTGGCTGATGATGGTTGCCATTCTGTAGGCAATGGCCAACTTACGGTCGTTGAAGTTTACTAATTCAGATGACGGACGAAGCACAAAGACGTTCGCATCGGCTATGTCCTTGCGGATGGTATAGCCCAGGTTCTTCTTCAACAACGGATAACGTGGTGAAGCAATGACGCTGTCTAAACCGAAGTCGGTCTTCATGGCAGCATCGAACTGTTCAAACAGATGCTGATAGGCATCCATGTCATTGATGGTAGCATTGGCTCCACCTTTCTGGGAATAGGCGAAATGAAAGTCTGTCTGGTTCTCCTTAGTCTTCAGATGCTCTGTCATGATAATGACCCAGGAGCTGTCCTGCACCACTTCTTTCAGGTCGGCAAGGAAGTCATTGCGGCGGTTTTGTTTCTCTTTCAACACCTTGACAGCCTCTTTGTTTTCCTTCTCATTGTAGGCAGATAGCGGTTTCTTGTCGTAGAGTGGTTTCTCGGAGAGGTTGTAGAATGAGTCCAGTTCATTCGTATCGACCTCCAACTCCTTGCTAATATAGTTGAAACCGCCCATCTTGGCCAGATAGTATGTGAACCAGCCCATGCCCACCTCATCGAAACTGCTGGTGCAGACTATTGTCACCTTCGAGCCATGAGGAATGAAGCAACCGTAACTGCTATTCAAAGGGAAATGCTCTACAACAAAGCGATCCTGAACATCGTCCTCATCGCTGTGGGCGTCGGCAAGATTCTTCAGCCGGAACTCAAGGAACTTGTTGCAAGTGTCAATAATGTCATTCATATCCATTCCCTGACGGGTCTGCATCTTGGCCACTTTGACGCGTTGCGGCACGATATTCAGTGCCTTCATGGTCTCTCCGCCACCATCGGGTAACGTATTCAGATACTCACGTAATCCCTTGTTGGCCGAGCGACGGAAGGCCTTCTGCATACGGCGGCGGTATTCTGCCAGTTCATTGTCACGCTTCTCCTTTGCCATCGCTTTACTGAATCCGCTGGCTACAAGACCTGCAGGTACAGCAAAGATCATGATTTTTACAATGGCAATAGCAATCCATAGGAAACGTCCCACAAGCGTAATAGGATCACCAGGGGCAAACTTACCTGGATTTCCTAGATAACCCATGAACGACCACACAAAGGCATCCCACCAACTGGTATATACCTCTGGCTGTGCCGCATGCTCTACAAAAAATAATAAGGTGGACAAAACCAATGTCAGTGCAATCAGCACTTCCAATGACACCCACATTTCTCGTCCGGCAGCTTGCAGTCCTTTCCAGAAGAACCTAAAGCCTTTTAAATATTCTTTCCAATTCATTGCTATATATCAAGATCTCCCCAACATTTACCATCTAATTCTTTCTTGAGATCATCAATATTATCACTTTTTATGGTGAAATATATTTTAGAGCCGAAGAGTCCTCCTTTTGAGTCTTTCTTAAAGGTTATCTCTCTCTTATTACTGAGTAAGAAAATTTGAAAATCACTTTTCTGAATTTCATTTTTTCTGTATTGATTAATTAAGTTTGAAGCCCGATTCTTTATTTCATCATTATTCTTGATGGTCTTCTCATTATTCCATTTGATTTTTATATCCGTACCCCCTTTACTTACAGATACCACAGCATCGATTATAAAAATATAGTTGACATTCTTATCCCAATATGCACCAAAATACTTTGCACGTTTATGACTATAAGGGCCACCCGAATTGGGACAAATGTAGAAGCCACTCTCAACTTCACTTCTTGAACTATAACAATTCACCACGTCTAATGTTTGTTTCCATGTTGGCAGCAAATTATTTCTGTTAAGGTAATCTTCGAACTCTGTCAGATAATTCCGTAAAGAAGCGGTCAAACTGAGTCTATTAAGAGCTAAGATGATATCTTCAAAGGTTAATTCAATCAATATAATCCCCTTTTTCCCAAAAGATTCTTTATAGTCATTTATCTTTTTATTTAATCCTTTATCTTCAAAGTTGCATAGTAAAACCAAAATCTTTTTATTTGCGCAAGGTGAAAAAGAATCTGAATGATTTTCTAACTGATCCATGTGATACCAGTCTTTGGTCTTTGTCTCAAAAATAATTTGAAATGATTCTTGGAAAATTTGCAAATCAGGAATACTATTTCGTCCCTTTGATTGCTGTTCAAATTGTGGGCCTACATAGGGAGCTGAGTAATTAAAACAGTAATCCAACAACTGATTAAACAGCAGAGGACTTTCGTCATAAACCAATTTAAACATTAAACCGCAATAATTTGTCGCAGAATTTTCCTTTCCATGATAATCTGCAAATAAAGAAAAATTACGTCCCATATCTTCAATTCATGTAGTTTAGTTACAATTTCAATTAAACGCACCTGCCTTTACCGCCTCATCGTATTTCTTCTTGGCAGCGATTCTTGATCCATTCGTATAATGGGCATAGACATCCCAAAAGGGGTAAATGAAATCAGGATCTTTATCTATTCTCTTATTTTTTAAAACAATTTCCGGATCGTTCTTAAAGAGATGTAAGATTTTTTTTGATAAACTTTGATTTCCTGTAGCAATAGCAATCCTTAAGACTGTATTGCACTTGGCATTATAATTAGCACACCATGATATATATCTTCTAAAACTCCTTATTTCTTGGGGCGATTTGCTTAGATCTCCATCAATATCACCTTGATGTATGTTTTTACCTAGACATGCCCCCTCCGCTACCTCAATATCTTTATCTGTAGATTTATTCATGATTAATAAAATTTTCGTATTAGCTTGTTCATCATTCATGGAGGCTAAATATTGAATCTCTTCATTTAAAACATAATCCTCAGCCTCCTCTATTGCCTCTTTTTCGTCAGCAGAATAATAACCATTCCTTGCTTTCTCTTCCATTTTGGCAATAATCTCTCTTGCAGCATTAAAATCTCCAGCATTACATGCTGACTGATAAGAGTAGTAAGTTTTGCCATCAGCACCAACGACACTTTCAGCATCTTTATTTTCACTTGTTTTGCCTTCAGCACCAACGACACTTTCAGCATCTTTATTTTCACTTGTTTTGCCTTCAGCACCAACGACACTTTCAGCATCTTTTTTTTCACTTGTATTAGAAGTTTTAATATAGCATATAGCCAAAACTGCAATTGCCAAAACGCCCCAAAAAATTTTTCCTAACTGTTTCATATTTCTTATTGAATTTATTATTGATTCGATTTAAAAATATTCTTACATAAACTCCGTCTCATCGACATAATCCTGCAAACCCATCTTGTCCGTCAGGGCTGCACCAGCTACATCGGCCACCTTAAAGACACGCTCGGCAACACCAGAGATTGCATAGCCTATCGAGCCAAAGAGACCACGATTGCCACTCCTTGCCTTGGCAGCAGCCATCGACTGGAACTTCGACTTAATCTTATCGGCCTCTATTGTAGCCAGTTCCTCTTCATGGTCGTAAAGCATCTGTACTTTCTGCAGTTCCTGAGCTGCCCGCTCATCACGTTCGGCCTTCGCTTCCAACGCAGCCTTGCGTTCACGACATTTCTTATCGTAAACCGCATAATGGGCCTGTGCCGTCTTGTGCTCGGGGCAGTCTGTTGGAATCAACCGGAAATAGGCGCCGATGGCAGGGTTAAACTCGTCACCGGCAGAGGCCATCAAGGCTTCCATCTCTCCCAGCATGTCTGCTGCCTGCTTATGCAGCATGCCTTTCAGCAGTTGGGGTTGTTTTGAAGTAGCATACTGATGGGCCTTAGTGGCCTGCTCGGGTATACTCGAGACCAAGCCCAGAGCCAGAGCATAGTTTCCCTCGCCCTCAGCTTTCTCAACATGATTCTTTACTGTCTGAAGGTTATTATTATACCAGGCGATGATGCGCTCACTGGCCGTCTGGAGCATCTTCTGCATGGCTGGTGTGTTCTTGATTTCATTCACGGCATTGATATTGGCCTCAGGGAATGAGTTGCCAACACCGAGGACATCCTGCGTCGCCGTAGCATAGACATCACCAGAGGCCGTGTTCACCACTTTGAAGGTCAGATTGTATTTCACCGTCATCTTCTGAGGTGCCGTTCCCGTGGCAGCACGACCATTCTGAGTTATCTCAACACCCATGGCAATGCCAGGGTCGGTGCCCACACCGCTGATACCATTCTGACTGGCAATCTGCAACATTTTCACACTGATACGCTCTGCTATATCCTCCGTAATGTCTTCTCCCACGGTGTTAGGACGCAGGATGGTAAACTTCACACCATGACTATACAACAGGGTATCAAGATTGACACCAAGCTCAGAACGTTTCTGGGCAATGGCGGCATCACGCTCTTCAATACTCATATTGGTCGATGTCCGGTCCTTAGGCTGGAATTTTCCCTTATTCGATTTCTCACTGCATGATGAAAGCAGCAATACAAACAATGACAGCAAAAAAATATGTCTCAGCTTCATATCCATTGGTTTTTCGTTTTACATTAAATACCCTTCACAACTAAAAGAACCTCGCCCAAACCCTGTGACTTGTTCTGAACCTTAAGTCCGAGGTTCGTGCGGATGCTCTTGGAGAAATCTCTTGCCCAGTCGTATACCCCATACTGTGTACCGTCGTCGTTGAGCAACTTGATACGGCAGTTCACAAAATACATCTCCACATTGGTATTGCGCTGCATCTTATAGGCACCCTTAATCGTATGTGTTTTTACGTAATCTACAATCCAGTCACTATAGACATCACCGTTGATGCTCTCGTCCGACAGTTTGGTGTTGCTACCGTTTTCTACGGCTACACGCACTGTAATATCACGACCTCTTTTAAGAATGTCTGAGAAATAGTCAGTGATGTCAGTCATCAAGGCAGGAAGTTTCCCTTCGATGTCTTTCTGTATGGTTTCAGTCGTTGACGTACCCTTTATATTACTTGCCGTCGTACTAGACACTACCTTGTTTGTATAGGCATCTATCGCGTTCAGAGTGTACGACACGTTTTTTTCTCCTCTTCCGCTGTAGTTATGACCCACCATGCTGAACTTGTCTCGGGATGTGTCGTAATTCAGTTCGATGATGATATCGGGCTGTGCTGTCGTCAGCAGCATCGTCTTTGCATCTTTCTCCAATCCGTCAGCCATGTCGGTAGCCTCCTGTGTATCCATCTGCTTGAGGTTTTGTTCAAAATCAGCCAATGGGTAGTCGTTTCTCGCAAAGGCACTCTGGATGGTAGAGAGTATACGCTTAAAACGATCGTCTTTTCTCAGATACTTCTGATAGTCACGGATAACATAAGTCCTGCCATTCTTACTTTCTTCCTTTAGACACCCGAAATTCTTCAGAACCATGTCACTCGGCAAAATCATAATCTGTGGCAAGGCCTGCTGAATGGCATTTACATCGCCACTCTCATAGCTCTCCATGTCACCACTGGCCCTTTCGGCTAGACTAGGTTTACCCTTCCCGCCACATGAAGACAGCAGCAGAACAGCTATAAACGATAATAATACGATTTTTTTATTCATAGATTATTTGTTTAGATAGTTTCTTATTCTCACCAATTCACACAGAGTGTGAGCCTCCTGACATTCCTGGTCAGAAGGTTCTGGACTACCTGTAAGTTCAAGAATGAAAATCGGCTCACACCTATACAATATAGTGCATTGCCGTAAAAGGGTACGGTAACACAGATATACATTACAGGAACATGGCTTTCATTTCGACCCAACTTACGGTAAATTGTCCAGATTTACTGACGGGCAGAAGATGGAGCATCCCTTGACATGCCGCGGATTTCTCCCCGCATGGCATTACGAGTGCAAATATACAATTTTTTTTCGAATCGACACAAAAGTAAGTAAAAAAGTTTTGGTCCAAATTAGTCCTTTTCAACTATAACGATAACGTTAACGATAACGATAACTGCCTGGCGGAAGGAATGACGATAACGGGAACGGGAACGATAACTGCCTAACGGACCGTAGTAAACTGAGGATTGAGAACGTTGTCAATCTCTGTGTAAATCTGGGGCGGAGAATTGAGTATAAAAATGGGAACGCCTCTCGCTACTCAACTTACTGTAAATTGTCCAGATTTACTAACAAGTGGCGAAAATGGCATTCCCTTATTCTGCAGATGTCTCGACACCTCAGTAATGCTGGGTGGAGACTTTCTACAAAGCTGCTCGGCGCCATAGGTATGACAATGATACCATTGCGACTGCAAATATAAGAATAAATTGGGAAAGGACTTTGGTCCAAATTAGTCCTTTTTATTAGACAGAGAGTTTTTTCGACAAAGAGACATAGAGACATTTTTTAATTGAGGATTGAGAACGTTCGGTAATTGACAATTGATAATTAATTTCCTTTCTTTGTAAAGACAACACTAACAACATTTCATAGCGACGTCGTCGCTACTTTTTTATAGGAAACAAATTATCCTAATGTGAATAATTTTAATCCACAAATTTTAATAATAATTCTGACGCTGAGAGCGTCGATAATCGACCCTGAATGGGTCGCCAATATGGGTGGAGAGGGACCCCGTCAGGGTGCAGAGAGGATGTCGCGTCTGTCCGTGGGTGCTCGCTCCGCTCCCACCCACGGTTACTGAGCGCCGACACCTTCAGTGTCGTAACCTGAAGCATTATAAAAAAAGTTGTTTGAGCTGTTGATGTTGTCGTCCATCAATCATTCTTGAAAATGATTACTATCCTCACTGCACATTGAACTCTAAGGCAGTGGCCTTGGGGTCAGGGGCATAACCGCCAAAGTTGAAACGGGGAATGGAGTCGATGAGGGTGGTGACGGGTGTGAGAAGATGACCGTAGGTGGCCTGGAAGCTGGGACGCGACGGATACTCCACAAACCTCTCTGCATATAGACTCCAGCCGTATGCTTTCCGATAGGCTTCTATCGAGCCATAAGGCACATAGATATTAGGCACATCTTTTGTCGGCTTTCGATTGTTGTCTAAAGGAAAGATGGCAAACCAACCTCCTTGATAATTGTATCGGGGAGGGATGGGAGACTCCATAAATACTCCGTGGGTGATGCGCACTCCATTCAATCCCCATGAGCCCAGCATTTTCACACTTGCCGGGAATGACAACACTTTAAAATGGGTAGTCACAAAAGCCATAGGACTTGTTGACTCAACCCCGTCGGGTACATGACAGTCAGAAACCGCACTCAGCAGTTGGTTATCTTTTGTCCGGATGAGAGCGTTGCAATCACCGCGACTATCATAATAGGGATTCGCCGGACTTACCTTGAGGCTTTTCAGCGAAAAACAATCAGAAATGGCATCATACGACCAACTATTGACACTAGCAGGGATAAAAAGAGAGTCTAACTGATAGCAACCCAGAAAGGCCTGGTGGTTGACCGTTTCCAAACAATCGGGAAAATCAAGCCGGCGCAACAACTGACAACCGGTAAAGGCATACTGATCGATCACACGAATGGTCTGAGGCAACCGGATGCTCTCAAGTCGAGTACACCCCATAAAGGCATACATACTGATGATCTTTATACCCGTGAAATACTTCAGTTCGTTGAACGACCGGATGTTGGCATTTCCTGTAAAGATTTTCCCTAAATCCTCAACAGCCATAGCCTCGTCGATGGACAGTTCGCCATCCTTGTCCTTATCCCAATTGATTACGCAGATTCTCTTTACCTCAGGATCCCTGAAGGGGATCACATCACAGATGATGTCTTTCCACTCATCCCATTTATAATGGAAGCGTGTCTTATATCTCTCCGCTCGAAACTTTGGAACGAAAATGGTGGTGAGGTTCGGACAGTTCTGAAACAAACGGGATCCATCATTGGTTGATTGCGGCTCAAACGAGAGATCGATGACTGTCTCCAGGTTCTGACAATCTTCTAATATATGATCGCCAAAAGTAATCACACGTTGTGGAATCACAATGGAGTAGAGTCCAGTGCCACGGAACGCATTCTGCCTGATGCTCAGGATGGTATTGGGCATTCTCACCGACTGCAGGTTGGCACAACCGTTGAAGGCATCGCGGGTTATCTCGCTAAGACCGGTGAAATATTCCAACTCGTCGAAATGGGTAATCAAGATGTCGTTGGTGAACACATTGCCCAGGCTCTTCACGGCTGCAGCCTCAGCATAGCTCAGCTCGCCATCGCCATCGGTGTCCCAGTTGTCAATGCATTTCTGTTTCACCTGAGAATCCTCAAACTTGATTTGCTCTCCTTTCAGTTCTTTTATTTCCTGATTCAGCGCATGGGCATTGCGGTTCAGGCGTTCAGTATTGTCTTGGGTATCCTTCAGCTGTGTCCACAAGAAAGCTACTACGAACAGCAATCCTAATGCCACAGCAAGGATGCCCCACCAGTTTTTCTGCCGCTTACGGATATCGGCCAGCACCAGCTCCATGTTCTGATAACGGCGCTCTACGGGCAACAGGCATTTGCGGATGATGCCTTGATAAGCACGGCCCAACTGCAGTTCCTCGAGAATGAGACCGAAACTGTAGATGTCGTTACGGCAGTCGGACACCGACGAACGCATCTGCTCGGGAGCCATGTATTGCACCGTACCCGCGGGTTGCTTCAAGATGGCATGCGCATCGGTATCAGCCAGTCCGAAGTCGATGATCTTAGCATTGTGACCATTGTGCGTCACCATGATGTTCGACGGTTTCAGGTCGCGATGGGCTATTTGCTGAGAATGGACATACGCCAAGGCCTCTGCTATCTCGAGGGCAATCTTACTGCGTTCCTGCTTGGAGGAATCGGTGGCAAGGTACTCCTTCAGCGTTATGCCGTCAATCCACTCGGTGATCAGACAGGTCACTTTACTATGGTCGGGCATCACGATATCTTCCATTCCGACCACCTGAAGCACAGAAGGGTGGAGCAACGACATGAGAATCTCAAACTCCTTGCGCAGCATCTGCTGATAGACTGTCTGACCGCGATACTCTGGCTTGAGGTATTTCAAGAGGAACCAACGACCATAGCGCTTGGCCTTCAGCAGACCGCAATAGCCTCGCGAGGGCAACTCCTGGAGTTCGGTGAACTCGTGGTTGATGCCTTCGTACTGGCTGACCATATAGGCCGAAGCAGAAGAGTCGCTGCCGATTGTCATGATGATTACCGGATTACTTCGTACGAGATGCCGCCTTTCTTACCACACACATACCCCACCGGAGGACGGTCGCCCTGATGAAGGCGGTCAAGATAGAGGGGCTCGCCCTCGATGATGGTCAGGCAACAGAATGTATCGCCAGGCTGCAAGCGTGTCATCTCGGAACTGAGCACCTCAAACTTTCCGTTGCCCTGATACTCAATGACGCAGACACGCTGTGGTTCCCACCGCAGGATGATGCGGTCGGCAACAGCCAGTTCCTCGGTGACATGCAGGCAATTGCCCAGAATGCTGTTGCTGGGCAGGTCGTCGTTGGCAACGCCCTCGCAAAACGAGTCATAGTCAGCATAACCGACGAACTGCGCCAACACGGTAAGGCTGGAGTCACGCGGAGTGGTATCGTCAACAAGATAGCCCCAGATGCGCTTGAGCGTGGTGGGTGAAATCAGCATGTTCAGCTTCTGGAAAATCTGTTCGCGAAGGAAGTCGAAGTCCTTCGGGGTGCGCATTTTCAAGTTGATGGATTGTTCAACAGCCTCGCACAGTCGCCGCCGCTTATCATCTAGTCTTTCAGTCATATTTTTATATAAGGTTGGGTATCTTGCAGGCAAAGTTACGATTAAGCGAGCAAAAAACCAAATTTTATTTGAGTTATTTCGAGCGTGAGTAACTTCGGCGAAGCCAGAGTTACGATTAAGCGAGCAAAAAACCAAATTTTGGAGCAGCGAAAGCAAAGAAATGCTTGCATTTTTTGTTGAGTCGCGACAAAATTGACCTCTGGGCAAATTTTATTTGAGTTATTTCGAGCGTGAGTAACTTCGGCGAAGCCAGAGTTACGATTAAGCGAGCAAAAAACCAAATTTTGGAGCAGCGAAAGCAAAGAAATGCTTGCATTTTTTTGTTGAGTCGTGACAAAGAAAGAGAAAGAAATGGCTTAAAAAGGGAAAGAAATTAGAATAATAAGAATAATCGGACACCAATAAATGTTTTTATCGTCAAAAATGCTGCATCTTCCAAAAAATGCATTATCTTTGCAACACCAAAGCATTAATAACGAATCCTTGGAACAAGGAACCCAACTAAACGAAGCCCAGTTGAGCTTATTGAGGCTACTCGGGCGCATGAAGACCGTTGAGCAGGTGAATGAGCTTCGACAGGTCATTTCCAGCTATTATGCGAAAAAGGCAACCGAAGAGATGGATGCCCTTTGGGAATCTGGCGAGTGGAGTGAGGAAAAAAATGAGTCGGTACTAAAAGAGCATCTTCGTACTCCCTATCAACATGCACGTTCATAAAATCGTTCTCGACACCAACTGTCTTTTGGCAAGTATCTCCTCTAAAAGCGAGAACTTCCGTGTCTGGCGAGACTTTCAAGCCGGGCGTTCAAAAGGCAGAGTATTGTCTACACTCCTAAACTCCTAAAATAGTTCAAGGTTCAAAGTTCAAGGTTCAAAGTTCAAGGTTCAAAGTTCAAGGTTCAAAGTTCAAGGTTCAAAGTTCAAGGTTCAAAGTTCAAGGTTCAAAGTTCAAGGTTCAAAGTTCAAGGTTCAAAGTTCAAAGTTGCCCACAGATTCACACAGATTTTAAAGATTTATTCTCAGACCGGCAGGCAATTATCAATTCTCAATTTTCAATTCTCAATTCAATGAAAGCTCCCACACTCCTTAAACAATTCACTTCTCACTAAAAAAAACTTCTCACATAGATAAGCTCCTATCATCATTTGACGCAAGTCAAGAAAAAGGGGGAAAAGAGGAAAAAAACAGCAGCGATGGACGGCAGGGAGCTACTTTTATGTATCTTTGCATCGTGTTCGAGAGAATACACACACATTTTATGTTTTCATAGGTTAGTAGTTTATTAAGGTCAAAGATTATGTTATTAGACTTTGAAACGAGTGCTCTGTTGGTTTTGGTATTAGTAATGACCGTTTTAAGTGTCATTACATTGATGAACACCAACTTGCGTTAGCACTCAAAAGTGGTCAGTATGAGCGATTCATGCTGGCCACTTTTTTTAATAGACCTTAAAAAAGGGCCGATTTCATGCATATTTTCATAAAATCCGACGAAAAGGTGTGCTTTTTGCGGAATTCTGCGTAAATTTGCAGCTTGAAATAAAATGCTGAATAGATGAGAAGGATTTTTATACCTTTCGTAATGCTGTTGTCAACCCTGTTTGTGGTTACGTCATGTCTGGGTTCGGACGATGACGAGGTGACCTACTATGGCGACACAGCCATTACGTCGTTCGCGCTGGGAACGATGAACCGATATGTGCATACCACATCGTCGGCCGGTGCGGACAGTGTCTACAAGACCACTTACGCAGGCAGCGGTTATGTGTTTTACATCGACCAGCTGACTTGCGATATATATAATGTAGACTCACTGCCGAAGGGTACTGATGTGGCACATGTGATTACGACCATCAATACGAAGAATGGCGGCACAGCCGTCTGGAAGAGTGCCATCAGCGACACGCTGACAGCCTATTCGAGCACCGACTCGGTGAACCTCAGTGTGCAGCGCGAGTTGCGCGTGTATGCCAACGACGGCTCCAGCTTCCGCACCTACCGCGTGAAGGTGAATGTGCATCAGGAAGAGGCCAACGTGTTCACATGGAGCGCCCTGCCCGTCAGCAACCAGCTGGCTGCCATCAGCAACATGCGCGCCACCTGCCAGGACGGCAAGGTGTATGTCTATGGCAAGAACGGTGACGAGGACGTCTGCTACAGCACCGCCATCGGCGACGGCCGCAACTGGGCGAGCGACAACATGCCCGAGACAGAGACTGTGAATACGGCCGACATGACATTGTCGGACAATAAATATGCGCCTTGGCTGCCCACTCAGGACATGAGTCTTGTGCGGCTGCCCAAGGTCACCAACACCGATGCCAACCAGCTGGTGCTCGTTGGCAACCGCAGCGTAGAGCAGTATCCCGACGACCAGTATGCCGTGGTCTGGGGAAAGGTGGAAGAGACTGCTGCCGGCAGTGAGAACCAGCCGTGGATCTACTACGAGCATGCTGCCGACAACCATTACCTGCTGCCGCGCCTACAGCACTTGCAGGTGGTGAAATACGGCGACCAGATGCTGGCCCTGGGCGGCAGTGGCATCGGCGCCTGCACGGTGACCGCCTTCAAGCAGCTGTATGCCAGCCGCGACGGAGGCATCACCTGGAAGAGCGACTCACGCTTTGCCTTGCCTGCCGGCTTTGCGGCCGACGAGCAGTCGTTTGCCATGACCGTTGACGAGAACCAGTATCTCTGGATTGTCTGCGGCGGAAGCGGACAGGTGTGGCGCGGACGGCTCAGTCAGCTGGGATGGGCCACACAGCAGAAAGTGTTTTAAGAGAACAGACGGAACGGTCGTAGAGAATAAACCATTGGGCGATGATGCGAAAAATGCTGACAATAGGATTGCTGATGGCAGCGGTGACCGCCCTGCATGCGCAGGACGAGAACGAATACCGCATGGAGATTGGCGCCGGCGCAGCAGTCGTGAGCTACGAGGGCGACCTCAATGGCAGCATCGTCAAGAACATGCAGCCCATGGGCACGGTGCTCTGGCGGTTCAACATCTCACCCCACATGGGTTTGAAGGCCAACGTATCGTACGGCAAGCTGAAAGGCGACTCGCGCGACGTGACCACCTACTATCCGGACTTACAGGCATCGCCCGTCAGCTTCAGCCACTCGCTGATCGATGTGGGGGTGACCTACGAATATAACTTCTGGCCCTACGGCACCGGCCGCGACTACCGAGGTGCCAAGCGATGCACGCCCTTCGTGTTCGGAGGTGTGGGTGCTACGCATGTGAGCGGCGGTCCCGAGAAGGTGTTTACGGCCAACATCCCGTTGGGAGTAGGCGTGAAATACAAGCTCGCCGACCGGCTGAACCTTGGCATCGAATGGGCCGCCCACTTCACGCTGAGCGACAAGCTCGACGGCATTGTCGACCCCTATGGAGTGAAGAGCACCGGCATCTTCAAGAACAAAGACGCCTACAGTGCCTTGCAAGTGACGCTCACCTACAGCTTCATGGCCCGTTGCCGCACCTGCCATAATGCCGACGAATAGGCCCGAGCCGGGAGTTGATAAAGAAGAGACACATACAAAAACCAAGTTGGAATGACAGAACTGGATATGAATAGGATTCCCGAGCACATTGCCATCATCATGGACGGCAACGGTCGCTGGGCAACAGAACGGGGCAAGGAGCGCAGCTTCGGCCATCAGGCCGGTGTGGAGGCCGTGCGCCGCATCACTGCCGAGTGCGTGCGCCTGGGAGTGAAATATCTGACACTATATACCTTCTCTACCGAGAACTGGAACCGTCCGCAAGACGAGATATCGGCCCTGATGGGACTGGTGCTCACCTCGCTGGAAGATGAGATCTTCATGAAGCACAACGTGCGGTTCCGCGTGATAGGCGACCTGAAGCGGCTGCCCGACGACGTGCAGGCCAAGTTGCAGCAGACCATCGACCGCACAGCCGGCAATACCGCCATGACCATGGTGGTGGCCTTGAGCTACAGCAGCCGTTGGGAGATTACCGAGGCCGTCAAGCAGATTGTCGCCGAGGTGCACGACATGGAGGAGAATCCGGGCAACTTCATCAAGAATCTGCTCAGTGGGGGCATCCGTCAGGAAGACATCACCGAGGAGTTCATCAGCCGTCACCTGGCCACCAGCTTCATGCCCGACCCCGACCTGCTCATCCGCACGGGCGGCGAGTTGCGCATCTCGAACTACCTGTTGTGGCAGATTGCCTACACGGAGCTCTACTTCTGCGACACCTACTGGCCCGACTTCGACGAGGAAGCGCTGCGCAAGGCCATTGCCAGCTACCAGTCGCGCCAGCGCCGCTACGGCAAGACAGAAGCCCAGGTGGAGGAGAATGAAAAGTGATAATCGAAAAGTGACAAGTCATACGAAAATGATGCATGATAATATAATAAGGTGTAAAGCAGGCGCCATTTGGCAAGGCATGAGGGCACTGATGCTGCTGCTCGTGCTGCAGGGCTCGCTGCTCACTGCACAGGCACAGGAGAAAATCGTTTATCCTGAAATCTCTTATGCCGGCACGCCCATCGTGGGACGGCTGGCAGGTATCAATGTCTCGGGCATCGAGGGTGACGACGAATATGCACTGGCTGGTGTTTCAGCCCTCTCGATAGGCGACGAGATAGAGATTCCCGGCTCGAAAATCACCGATGCCGTGAAGCGCTACTGGCGCAACGGCCTGTTCTCGAAGGTGGCAGTGGCCGTCGACTCGCTGATTGGCGACAAGGTGTACCTGCATTTCTATCTGGCTCCGCGCCCCAAGATATCGACCATCAACTACATTGGCCTGAAGAAGTCGGAACGCGAGGACATGGAGAACAAGCTCGGCATGGCCAAGGGTATGGCGTTGCATCCCAACGTCATCGACCGTGCCAAGATCCTGGCGAAGCGCTATTTCGACGATAAGGGATTCAAGAATGCCGAAATCACCATCACCCAGCGCGACGATGTGGCCAACAAGAACCAGGTGATACTCGATGTGGAGGTCGACAAAAAAGAGAAGATGAAGATTCGCAACATCATCATCGACGGCAACAACGCCCTCTCTGACTCGAAAATCAAGGGTAAGCTCTTCACCAAGGGAGCCTTCACCAAGACCCACGAGGCCGGTAAGTTTGCCAACTTCCTGAAATCGAAGAAGTATACCCCCGACCGCTGGAAGAAAGACAAGCAGAACCTGCTGGAGAAATATAATGAGTATGGTTACCGCGACGCCGTGATTCTGGAAGACAGCGTGTGGAACGAGGACGACAAGCACGTGAACATCTACGTGAAGGTGGACGAAGGCAAGAAATACTACATCCGCAACATCACGTGGGTGGGAAACACCGTCTATAATACCGACCAGCTGAACGCCATCCTGAACATGAAGAAGGGCGACGTCTACAACCAGAAGCACATCAACAAGCGACTGCTCTCTACGGGCGACGAGGACGCCGTGGGTAACATCTACTACAACAACGGTTATGTGTTCTCGCAGGTCGACCCCACCGAAGTGAACATCGTGGGCGACTCTATCGACCTGGAGATACGCATCGTGGAGAACCAGCAGGCCTACCTGAGCCATGTGCGCATCAACGGTAACGACCGTCTCTACGAGAATGTGGTGCGCCGCGAACTGCACACCAAGCCCGGCGACCTCTTCTCGAAAGAAGCCATCACACGTACGGCACGTGAGCTGGCCTCGATGGGCCACTTCGACCCCGAAAAGGTGATTCCCGACATCAAGCCCAGCTATGAGGACGGTACCGTGAATGTGGACTGGAACCTGGAACAGAAGTCGAACGACCAGATTGAGTTCTCGCTCGGTTGGGGACAGACGGGTGTCATCGGACGTGTGGGACTGAAGCTCAACAACTTCTCGATGGCCAACCTGTTCAACAAGAACAAGGAGCACCGCGGCATCATGCCTATCGGCGACGGTGAGGTGCTTTCGATTGGCGCACAGACCAACGGTACCTACTACCAGTCGTACAATGCCAGCTACTCTACCAACTGGTTCGGTGGCAAGCGACCCATCCAGTTCAGCGTGGGTGCCTACTACTCGAAGCAGACCGACATCAACAGCAACTACTACAACCAGGCCTACATGAACAGCCTCTACAATAGTTATTACTATGGCGGCTACGGTTATGGTTACGGCTCTTACGGCTACGGATACAACAACTACGAGAGCTACTACGACCCCGACAAGTACGTACAGCTCATCGGTGTGTCGCTCGGCTGGGGTAAGCGTCTGCGCTGGCCCGACGACTACTTCACACTGTCGGTACAGCTGGCTTATCAGCGCTACATGATGAAGAACTGGCGCTACTACGCCCTGATGTCGAACGGAACCTCCAACAACCTGAACCTGGGAATCACCGTCTCGCGTGTGTCGACCGACAACCAGCTGTTCCCTCGCCGCGGTTCAGAGTTCATGGCACAGGTCACCATCACCCCACCCTGGTCGTTGTGGGACGGAAAAGACTACAGCAAGCTGGCTACCAATGCCTACTCGCCCACCTATACGGATGAGCAGCAGGAGAAGTACCGCTGGATTGAGTACCACAAATGGAAGTTCAAGTCGAAGACCTATACCGCCCTCAGCAGCGGCTCGAAGTGCTTCGTGCTGATGACACGCGTGGAGCTGGGTCTGCTGGGCTCGTTCAACAAAGACAAGCAGAGCCCCTTCGAGACCTTCTATGTAGGTGGTGACGGTATGAGCGGCTACAGCACAGGCTATGCCGAGGAGACCATCGGTATGCGCGGATATGAAAACGGCTCGCTGTCGTCGTCGTCGGGCTACGAAATGCTGTCGAAAGGAAAGAGCATCTCCTCATACAATGCCTATGCCTACGACCGTCTGACGCTCGAGTTGCGCTACCCGTTCATGCTGGGCAACACCACCATCTACGGACTGGGCTTCGTAGAGGCAGGAAACGCCTGGGTAGACACCAAGAAGTTCAACCCCTTCGACATGAAGCGCTCTGCCGGTCTGGGTGTGCGCATCTTCCTCCCGATGGTGGGCTTGATGGGTATCGACTGGGCCTATGGTTTCGACAATGTCTATACCAATGCATCCGGACTCCGCGAAAAGGGCGGCTCGCAATTCCACTTCATCCTCGGACAGGAGTTCTAAGGGGAATCAGTTAAGAGTTAAAAGTTAAAAGTTAATAGATAAGAGTTAGGAGTTAAGAAACTGTTAAAAATAGTGACGGCCGGTTAACTTTCCGTGATCGTGTTCGTCATATAAACGTTCAACCAATTTAAAAATTGCCTATGAAGAAAGTAATGATGGTAGCCCTACTCGCTATTGTGGCGATGACGGCAAACGCACAGAAGTTCGCTCTGATTGACATGGAGTATATTCTGAAGAACATTCCGGCCTACGAGCGCGCCAACGAGCAGCTCAACCAGGTGTCGAAGAAATGGCAGGCCGAGGTGGAAGCTATCAATACAGAGGCTCAGACACTCTATAAGAACTACCAAAACGAGGTGGTGTTCCTCTCGCAAGAACAGAAAAAAGCCAAGCAGGAGGAAATTATGGAGAAAGAGAAACAGGCCAGCGAACTGAAGAAGAAATACTTCGGCCCCGAGGGAGAGCTCTTCAAGAAACGTGAAAGTCTGATGACGCCCATCCAGGACGAGATCTACAATGCGGTGAAAGAGATTTCCGAGTTGCGCGGCTATTCACTGGTGCTCGACCGTGCGTCGGATGTGGGCATCATCTTCGGCTCGCCCAAGGTCGACATCAGCAACGAAGTGCTCGGCAAACTGGGATATGCCAACTGACCGGTTGACCGCAGTCAGAAACTTGAGAAAAAGTGTTAAGATATAAATAGTAATCATCAATAAACAAAAAACGAAGAAAATGAAAAAACTGATTTTAATGTTGATGCTGTTTGCACCAATGACCATGTTTGCACAGCAGGCAAAGTTCGGACACTGTGACACACAGCAAATCATGACCGCCATGCCCGAGTTCATCAAAGCCCGTGGCGAAGTGGAGATTGTCCAGAAACAGAAAGAAGATGAGCTGAAGGCCATGCAGGACGAGTTCCAGCGCAAGGTGGAAGAGTATCAGAAGACTCAGAGCACCATGAACGAGACCAAGCGCAAGGAGACCGAGGAGAGCCTGGCACAGATGCAGCAGAAACTGCAGCAGACCTATCAGGACGGCAGTCAGGAGATCGAGAAGCTCTCACAGGAGAAGATGGCTCCCATCCGTCAGAAGCTGGTCAATGCCATTCAGGCTGTTGGTAAGGCCGGAGGCTATGTCTATATCATGGATGTCAACAGCGGCATTCCCTATGTCAGCACAACTCTGAGCAAGGACCTCACCACCGAGATCAAGGCTCAGCTCAGCAAAATGAAGTAATTCGACTTTCGAAAGAAAAGTGATAATAAAAGAGTAAAAAGGTAAAAACAGTATTAGCAATGACAACGATGAGCATATTCAACATATTGACAAATAGCAAGGCAAAAGTCTTCGTGAAATGGTTTTTACCTTTTTACCTTCTTGCCTTCCTCCCGTCAGGGGCCTCCGCACAACTGAAGTTCGGCTATTTCAGCTACGAGCAGGCTTTCAAGGCCATGCCCGAGCAGGTCATCGTGCAGAAACAGCTGAGCGACCTGAAGGCACAGTATGAGGCAGAGGCCAAGCGTGTGGAAGAAGAGTTCAACCGTAAATACGAGGCTTTCCTGGAGGTACAGCGCGACCTGGTACCCACCATTCTCAACAAACGGCAGGCCGAGTTGCAGGAGCTGATGGCCAAGAACGTTGAGTTCAAGGAGGAAGCCCGCCGCCAATATGCCGAGGCTGAGCAGCAGAGCTATGCTCCCTTGCGGCAGCGGCTCGGCAATGTGCTCCGCCAGATAGGCAGCGAGCGCGGCTATGCCTTCATCCTCAACACCGATGCCAATGCCTGCCCCTACATCGACCCGATGATGGGCGAGGACATCAGCGAGGCAGTCATACAGGCCCTGAACGAGCAATATCAAGCCGGCGGACAGTAAGCGCCAGTGTCTTACAGGCTGCTCTAGCCTGCCAACAGGTTGCTTCCCATCACCATTTGAAAAAGCCTCACATTCCAAGCCATTGTTAAGCAAAGCCCCAGGACCCATTGGAGTCTTCGATAGCGGCTACGGCGGACTGACCATTCTGCACGGCATCCGTCAGCTGTTGCCCCAATACGATTACATGTATCTGGGCGACAATGCCCGTGCTCCCTACGGACCACGCTCGTTTGAGGTGGTCTATGAGTTCACGCGACAGGCTGTCGTCAAGCTGTTCGAGATGGGGTGTCACCTCATCATCCTGGGGTGCAACACCGCATCGGCAAAGGCTTTGCGCACCATTCAGCAGAACGATTTGCCGCAACTCGACCCCGACCGCCGCGTGCTGGGCATCATCCGCCCTACCGCCGAGGTCATCAGCTCGCTCACCGAGAGCCGCCATGTGGGCGTGCTGGCCACCGAAGGCACCATCAAGAGCGAGAGCTACAACCTCGAGATACACAAGCTATGGCCCGACATAGAGGTATCGGGAGTGGCATGCCCGTTCTGGGTACCGCTGGTAGAATACAACGAGGCCGACAGTCCGGGTGCTGACTATTTCGTGAAGAAACGCATCGACGAGCTCATGCGCAAAGACCATGCCATCGATGCCATCATCCTGGGCTGCACCCACTATCCGCTGCTGATGCCAAAGATACTGAAATACCTGCCGAAAGGCGTCAGAATCGTGCCGCAGGGCGAATATGTGGCCGACAGCCTCAAACAGTATCTTGAGCGTCATCCGCAACTGGAACAAAGGTGCTCGCGTGGTGCTACCGTGCATTATCTCACCACCGAGAATCCCGAGAAATTCAAAGAACAGGCCCAAATCTTCCTGCACGAACCGGTAGATGTGGAGAACATTTCGTTGGGCTAAAACAACAAGACTTCATCTTTCAGACTCACCCATTTCCAATCAATGCCTGATTGGGTTGCAACTAGTCGATAAATTAGACTCTAATTGATGCCTAATTAGCATGCAATTAATGCCTAATTAGAGTGTAATTAATGCCTAATTGCAACGTAATTAATGCCTAATTGGAAATTACCCTAAAATCTGACCGAAACTCCGACGACCAGAATCCTCACGACGGTTTTGGGGTTCAACTCATGTAACAAGTACAACTAACAGAAATGAGCCTAACCAGGACAAGTCATGTAAAAACAACTTAACTAATCTATCAGCCGCTTGGAGAAGTAGCGCACCGGATACCATACGGCCAGCCAACCCACGGCAATCACCGTGAAGAATATGACCACGATGTCCCACGGATGCACACTCACAGGATAAGCGTTGACCACAAACTGGCCACTCGACTCGCCCAGCGCCACCACGCCATAGGTCTGTTGTATCCAACACAGCAAAAGTCCGATACCGATGCCCAACAAGGCACCGATGGCTGATATCATACGGCCCTCGAAGAGGAAAATCTGCGTGATTTGCTTGTTAGAAGCGCCCAGGTTGCGCAGGGTCACCACATCGTCTTTCTTGTCGATAATGAGCATCGAGAGCGAGCCGATGATGTTGAAACTGGCCACCATCAGAATAAAGGTGAGGAAGATATAGGCAATGAATTTCTCAATCTTCATGATTTTAAATGTATCTTCCTGCTGCTCAAAGCGGTCGAGCACCTGATATTTCTTGCCCACCACCTTCTTCACTTTCCGTTTCACCGCATCAAGGTTGCTGCCTGGCTTGACGCGCAGCTCGAGCGAGGAAATCATGCCATAGGTGCCGAACAAGTTGCGGGCAAACTCCAGCGGAGTGATGATATAGCCCTTGTCGTATTTGCTCTGTTTCACGGCAAACACCACACCTGGCGAGATGAGCGAGTCTTCCACAAAGCCCTCGGTGGGATTACCCATGTCGAGCTGACCCTCGCGCCGCGGCGCATAGACCTTCAGATAACCGTTCCAACGTGCCCCAGTGCCCAGTGTCTCGGCCAACCGAATGCCGATGGTGCCATATTGCAGGTTGGCAGCCTCCAGACAGAACTTGCCGTCGCCATAGAGGATGTCTGTGATATGGGTCAACTCGGCAAAGTTGTCCTCCACGCCTTTCACGGTCACCATGGCCTGCTTGTCGCCATAGATGGCCAGCGCATAGTCCTCCATGCTCTCGGTGATGACGTCCAGCTCTTTCAACTTGCGCACCTCAGTGAGGGGCGGGTCGTCGGCCGGGACGGTCTTTCCCATGGCCGGCACAATCTTCAATTGGGGGTCGAACGAGGTGAAGAACGTGGCCACCATGTCGTGGAATCCGTTAAACACGCTCAGCGTGACCACCAGTGCCATGGTGGCCACAGCCACTCCGATGCACGAGATGGCCGATATCACGTTGATGGCATTGGTGCTCTTCTTGGCAAAGAGATACCTGCGGGCGATATAAAACGGGAAGCTCTTCATCCTCTGTCAAGTCCGATTATTTCTTCAGCAACTCATCGATATGGTCGATGTAATCCAATGAGTCGTCAACGAAGAAGCGCAACTCGGGAACGATACGCAGTTGGTTGCGCACTCGAGTACCCAGTTCGTAACGGATGGTTTTGTTGTTGGCATTGATATTACTGATGATCTCATCAGCCTTCTCGCTGGGGAAGATGCTCAGATAGGCCGTGCAGATGCTCAGGTCGGGCGAGATGCGCACACGCGTCACGCTCACCATCACGCCATGCATCATGCGTGTCTGGCTTTGGAAGATGGTGCTCAGCTCTTTCTGCAGCAGCCGGGCTATACGGTTTTGTCTTGTCTCTTGCATATTGTTGCTCTTATTGTTTCAAACTGCAAAGGTAGCGAAAAAAATCGATTCAACGACAGACAACAACCGTTTTTTTTACGCTCCCTAGAGCAAGTGTCCCATGATCTGTCTGAAAAAACAATGAAATACTTATCAATTGCAAATAATTGTGTATCTTTGCAGTATGAAACGACTGCTATCCATCACATTGCTACTCGCTTTCTTGCAGACGATTGCCTCACAAGAGCTGATCTATGTCCATACCGACAAGCCTTACTATGCTCCTGGCGACACCGTATGGTTCCGCGCCCACCTGATGGATGCTAATACCCACCTGCCCACCAGTCGTTCTCGCTTTGTCTATATGGAACTGCACGACCAGCAGGCCGACACGCTGATGCAGCGCGTTGTTGTGAAGCGCGACTCTGACGGTGTCTTTGCCAATGTCATGCTGTTGCCCAAGGACATACGGGGAGGCGTATATACGCTCGTGGCCTATACGCAATGGATGCGCAACTTTCCACAGGAGCACTTCTGCTATCAGCCGCTGACGGTGGTTGGAGGGCTGCGCGCACAAGGGCACAGAATATCTGAGGAGCTTGTCGCACAATACAGCGGCAGTGCCTCTGTCAAAGGCAAAGCTGCCACCAACAGGGGACTTATGACGCTGGACATCGATGTGAGCGATAAGGACGGGCGTCCGCTGACGGGCATCTACGCACTGTCGGTGACCGACTACGACGTGGTGAAACCCGACAGTCTTTTTGGCGACATCCGCCAGAGTCTGTTACGCCAGCAATACAGTTACATACCAGACACCCTCCACAACATCACATATTCCTATCAAGAACAGCAGCTCATTACTGGTCGCGTGAAGGGCAGCCTTGGGCAGCGCATCAAGAACCCACATCTGTTAGTAGTCAACAGCCTGACAGGCCAACGGTGGGAATTCGAGTTAGGCGACAGTACTCGTTTTGCTCTGGCTGTAGACAATCCCGAAGGCTCTACTTTCCTGTTGGAAGGAACACGTCTAAGTGGTCGTACATCATACGTAGAACTACAAATAGACTCTGTCACCTACCCGAAAGTGGCGCTGCCCCACTACACGCTGGCTGACAGTCCTGACCGCAGCGCCTTCAGTCGTCAGGCACAGAAACAGCAGCTATTCACACAAGAAGGATATATCGAACTGCCAGAAGTGGTGAAAATGGGGAAAAAGCGCCAACAACTGAAAAACATGATGAGAATCGAAGCTCCACGAGGCATTCCAGAAGGCGACCCGCGACTGGAACGCGCTGCCACCATGAAGCAACTGCTCAACTCCTTGGGAATGCTGACTGGCGACACTTATATCACTACTTATGACTATGCTGGCGTGAAGATTTACGTGGACAATATGTGGGAAGAGGATGAGAGCAATGTGTTGGATCTGGTGCCAGCAAACGTCAAATCCATAGAATTTTTCACGCCCAACAATGCTATTAACTGCATATTTGGAGTAAGACCGTCACCCACCGGGAAGATACCCGGAGTGCTGTTCATCTTCATGAAGGATGGTTCGGAGATTCTTAAGTCAAAAAAGAAAAACAGTCTGTCTTTTGCCCGAGTGAACCAATTAGGCTACCGCCATCCCGTAGAGTTCTACTCGCCACAATACACCAACAAGGACAACAATACCCTCCCCGACCACCGCACGACGCTCTACTGGAACCCGAAGGTGAAGACAGATGCCAATGGGCATGCCACCGTCACCTTCTATGCCTCCGACGTTTCCAAGCGCTACCTCGTCACCCTTGAGGGTATCAGCGACGACGGGATGATTGTAAGAGAACAAGTGGTTATAAAGTAATTGGGAATCACTTATCTCATTCTGCAGACGGTATCTTTCGAATGAGTGTCAGGCCATCGCGCATGGGCAGGATGACTCTCTCCACACGGGAGTCGGCAGCTACATGGTCGTTGAAACGCTCAATGCCTTGCGTCTGATGGTCGTTGTCGTATTGATGGTCCACCACATGACCATCCCACAGGGTGTTGTCGGCCAGGATGAAGCCACCAGGAGTGAGCAGTTGCATTGTCATCTCGTAGGTTTCGACATAGGTGCGTTTGTCGCCGTCGATGAACACCATGTCGAACTTTATGCCCAGCCGGGGTGCCTCGCTGATGGCATCGCCAATGAGGAAGGTGATGCGGTCGGCAACGGGTGACTCTTCAATCCACTTCCGCGTAAAATCCTCCATTTCATCGTTGATTTCGAAGGTCCACAGGTGTCCGTCGCCCTCCAGTCCCTCGGCCATACTGATGGCCGAATAGCCGCTGAAGGTGCCCACCTCGAGAATGCGACGGGGACGAATCATGTGCACCAACATGCGCAACAGCCGCCCTTGCAGGTGGCCGCTGGCCATGCGCCCGTGAATGGTGTAGATATTGGTGGCGCGCCAAAGACGGTAGAGATAGTCGCCCTCGGGGTCGCTATGACTTAAGATATAGTCGTCAAGGTTCATCTCCTGCATCCTAAACAAACTTATTTCTCACTGCCCGCTCCCTCTATCAGCCCCTCAATGGCCAGACGGTAGCTGTCGAGTCCAAAACCGCAGACGACACCCTTGCAGGCACTGGAGATCATCGACTGGTGACGGAACGGCTCGCGCTGGTGCACATTCGAGATATGGACCTCTATAACCGGGCATTTCAACGAGCGGATGCAGTCGTGCAGGGCCACGCTGGTGTGTGTGTAAGCACCGGCATTGAGCACGATTCCATCGAAGGAAAAGCCTACTTCCTGCATCTTGTTGATAAGCTCGCCCTCCACATTGCTTTGGTAATAGCTGATTTCGAGGTCAGGATAACGAGCCTGCAACTGCGGCAGATACTGCTCGAACGACATTTGCCCGTAGATGCCCGGCTCGCGAGTACCCAGCAGATTCAGATTCGGACCGTTGATAATTTGAATTTTCATAATTGCGAAATATTTTGTAATTTTGCAGCGACAAAGATAGTGAAAATGATGGAAACGGGCAAGAAAACGGGCGAGAATGTCGTCAAATCGTATCGCAGATACCTCCGGCTGCAAAAAAACTTCACCGAAAACACGGTCGAGGCTTACATGCGCGATGTGGAGAAACTGCTGCTCTTTCTGAAGACCGAACAGATAGAACCGTTGAAGGCCACCCTGGAAGACCTGCAGCACTTTGCCGCCAGCCTGCACGACATCGGCATCGGACCGCGCTCGCAGTGCCGCATCCTGAGCGGCGTGCGCTCCTTCTATCGTTTTCTGCTGCTCGACGGCCATATAGAGGCCGATCCCACCGAACTGCTGGAGTCGCCGCAGCTGGGCGAGCATCTGCCCGAGGTGCTCAGTGTGCAGGAGGTCGATGCCATGGAGGGCGCCATCGACCTCTCGAAATGGGAAGGGCACCGCAACCGTGCCATCATCGAGGTGCTCTTCTCGTGCGGACTGCGTGTCAGCGAGCTGGTCAACCTGCACCTTTCCGACCTCTATCTCGGCGAGGGGTTTGTACGCGTCATGGGCAAGGGGCGCAAAGAACGGCTTGTTCCCATCTCACCACGCGCCATCCATGAGCTGCACCTGTGGTTCGACGACCGCCGCCACATGAACATCAAACGGGGCGAGGAAGACTATGTGTTTCTCAACCGCCGCGGCAGCCACCTCACACGCACAATGATTCTCATCATGATCAAACGGCTGGCCACTGATGCAGGCATACAGAAGACCGTCAGTCCCCACACCCTGCGCCATTCGTTTGCCACCTGTCTGCTGGAGGGCGGTGCCGACCTGCGCGCCATTCAGGCCATGCTCGGCCATGAGTCGATAGGCACGACAGAGATCTACACACATATCGACACCACCCACCTGCGCGAGGAAATACTGCTGCACCACCCCCGGAATATCAAAAACCATCTATCATCATCATAACATGAAGAAACTCAGAATCATTCCCTTTGCCATGCTACTGGTCATCGTATTGGCATGCGGAGGATCACACAACGACGATCCAGTGCTCCCCGAACAGCCTGAGCAGCCCGAACCCACAGCTACCGACGACCCTACCGGCACCACCCCGGAAAAGAAGCAACGCTCGGCGGAGGCTCAGCGCTTGTACGACTACCTCGTCTCCATCAACGGACGGAAGATGCTGTCGGGTGCCATGGCCAACGTAAACTGGAACACCAACGAGGCGCAATGGGTCTACAAGCACACCAACCGCTGGCCTGCCATCAATTGTTTCGACTTCATTCATCATGTCTATTCCACACCGGGCTCATGGATTGACTACTCCAACACGAAGGTGGCCGAGGACTGGCACCGCGACGGTGGCATCGTGGCGGCGATGTGGCACTGGAACGTGCCGGCAAAGAAAAGCGGCGAATATGCCTTCTATGCCGAGGACACCAGTTTTGACGTGCGTAAGATTTTCGACCAGAGCTCAGCAGAATACAAACAGATGATCAGCGACATCGACCAGATAGGGCGCTGGCTGAAAGTGCTGAGGAACAAAGGCATTCCGGTATTGTGGCGCCCCCTGCATGAGGCCGGCGGCAAATGGTTCTGGTGGGGCATGGATGCCGAGGCCTGCAAGGAACTGTGGCGGGTGATGTACAAGCGTTTCGCCGATGCCGATATCGACAACCTGATATGGGTGTTCACGCCTGCGGCAGCCTGGCAGCAGCCCTTCAGCGATGGCATGAGGTGGTATCCCGGCGATGAATATGTAGATATTGTGGGCTTCGACATCTATCACGTCACCAATGCCCGCACCTGTTATCAGGACTACTATAAGTTCCTGCAACAGCAATGCCCCGACAAACTGATTGCCCTCACCGAGTTTGGCGATGTGGCACGTATCGGCAGTCAGTGGGCAGAGGGTGCCAAATGGCTTTTCTTCATGCCGTGGTACGACTACGACCGCACCAACAACACTTCGTCGAGTGCCTTCTCAAGCACCAATCATGGCAATGCCGACATCAGCTGGTGGCAGGATGCATGGAAGGAAGACTTCGTGCTGTCCAGAGATCAGGTGAAGTATTGAGGTTTTAGGAGGGAGAGTTTTTAGGAGGGAGTTTTTTAGGAGGGAGTTTTTTAGGAGTGTAGGAGTATAGGAGTGTAGGAGTGTAGACAATACTCCGCCTTTTGAGTAATTTGCCATCCTTGGAGAGCTGAGGGCTGAGAGTTGAGAACAGAAAGTTGAGGGTATGATTAGCATTTGCTATTGTCCAAACTCCCACACTCCTAAACTCCAAAACTCCCTTTAATAATTCAAGGTTCAAGGTTCAAGGTTCAATGTTCAAAGTTCAAGGTTCAAGGTTCAAAGTTCAAGGTTCAAAGCCCCCTCCATCTCCCCCGGGGAGAGCTGGGTTACCCTGAAACTGGAGCACTCAAACTGGAAAGGTAATCACACTTGTCATTTATCACTTGTCACTTATCACTTAAAAAATCTTCTCACTTAAACAATCTCCCAAACCATCTCTTCTCCTAATTTTCGTTAAATAATCATCGGGCTCCATCCACTGTTCAAAGAGTTTTGCTATCTTTGTTAACTTATCAAGACTACGGCTATGAAAAAGATGATGATGTTGCTGCTTCTCCTTTGCGGCATTTCCTTCAGTTTCCCCACATGTCAGGCATGTACCTCGGTGATCATCTCGGGGAAGGTCACTCCCGACGGGCGTCCCATCCTGTTCAAGCACCGCGATGCCGCCTCGGGTATGCACAACCAACCCATGCTCTTCCAGGGCGAGCGCTACCGCTACATCGCACTGGTCAACGCCTCCGACCTCGGAGAGAAAAGTGCCTGGGGCGGACACAATGAGGCGGGCTTTGCCATCATCAATACGGCTGCCTACAACCTCAATGGTCCCGAGGGCATCGACTCCAACGGAGACGGAGCACTCATGAAGCGGGCACTGGAGATCTGTGCCACACTGAAAGACTTCGAGACACTGCTCGACACACTGCCCAAGCCCGCCGACCTGAACTCCAACTTCGGCGTGATGGATGCTCAGGGCGGCTGCGCCTACTACGAGACAGGCAACGAGAAGTATGTGAAGTTCGACGTCAACGACCCTGCCGTAGCCCCCAAAGGCTATCTTATGCGCACCAACTTCGGCACCACAGGTGCCAAGAACCTGCGCACCGGTGCCGAGCGATTTGCCGCCATCACCGCCTTCATGGACGATGCAGAGAAGAAAAACAACTACCGCTACGACTACCTGCTCACCGAGATTCCGCGCCATCTCACCCATGGACTCACCCATATCAACCTCTATAATATCATGCCCGACAACGACGACGAGCCACAGATGTTCCCGTTCCGCGACTTCATCCCGCGCTACACGTCGACGGCAGCCATGCTCATTCAGGGCATTCAGAAGGGCGAGCCCGCACAGAACACGATATGCTGGGCCATTGCCGGCTATCCACTCACTGCCGTGGCCATGCCGCTGGTCATCCTGCCCTCGGGCAAGTTGCCCGCCGTGCTCAAACCCACAGACAACCGTTGCTCGTGGTTGTGCAACAAGAGCCTTGAACTGAAGGACCGCCTGTTCTGCGTCAGCGAGAGCAACGGCCACGACTATATCAACCTCTCGGCACTCATCAACAAACAAAACACAGGACTGTTGCAGCGCATCCTGCCCATCGAGCAGGTTGTGCTCATCCGTGCCAAAGAGGCCATCGCCACGTTCCGCACGAAACATAAAGGTAATGAGGCTATGGAGAAATTCTACGATTGGGTGGACGACTACCTCACCACGGAGTACGGCCGTCTCTAATATCATTCCTTATTCATAATCCATGTAAGGCTCCAGACGTTCGATGGCCTTCGGTGGAAAGTCTTTCAGGAGTTTGAGCTCGCTCAGGCTCCTGATGTTTCCTTTCAGCCTGCGATAGTCGGAAATATCACGGGCCTGAAAAAATGAAATGTAAGGATGTTTCTTCAGTTCCTGAAGGGATGCTTTGTTGATTTTGATCTTGCGCAGCGGCTCACCGGCGATCTCCAGATATGTCAGTGCCTCCTCGGGGAAGCCGTCGATTTCGAGCAACTGATGCTTGTCGTAATAGCCACCCAGCCGTTGGCGGTAATCCACAATTCTTCGGGCGAAATAGGAGCCGATGCCAGGCACCCGCTTCAGCATGCTCGTGTCGGCCGTGTTCACCTCGATGCGCTCTGTCGGTTTTATCTTCACGGGATACCTCACGGTGTCGCGCTCTATCACAGCCTCACTCTTTATGAGCGTTGCTGCCGGCAAGTAGTCGTCGCTGATACGAATGTATGGTTCCAACTCGCGATACTGTTTGCGCGTCAGTCCGTACAGACGAGCAAAGTCCAGCGGGCGACGGTAAACACCACCTGCTGCTCTATATTTATAAATATTCCTTACCTGCCATTCTTGCAATCCCAATCCCAGCAGCACCGAACTGTCGGCCGTATTAGGGTCGAAGGGCACTAGCCGCAACGGTCTGCGCTGTAGCTGGCTGTAGTACTGATTGCCGTGCTGTCCCTTGGAATACCGATGAAATGGGCGATTTTTGATATATTCCATCCGTTCGGCCATAGCCAGCGAGTCGGCCTCTGTCATGACGGTGCGGCTGTTATATCCTCCCAACACCCGTATGAACAAAATGATCACTGCCGCCAACGAGAGCAGCAACAGCAACACCTGACGATCAGATTTGGTGAAATAAAAAAACTCTCTCAACTTCATGTCAGAGGATGCCTAATTGATGGAGGAAAACCATGAAGATGGCGAAAGGACAAACATAGCGGACGGCTAAGAGATAGGCCCGATAGAACGTGCCAGACAGCGTGCCGCCATTGGTATACTCTTGCCTGACAATATGCCGGGGCACCACCCACCCGACAAACAGACAGGTGAGGAAGGCGCCAGTGGGCAACATGTACTGGGCAGTGAGTTTATCGCAGAAATCAAGAATGTCGAGCCCCAAAAGACGCAGACTGGGACAGGCACCCATGGACAAGGAACAGATGACGGCAATGACACTGCACACCACGGTGAGCACCCAGGCGGCACGCTTGCGAGGGGCATGCAGCTCCTCGTGGAAGAAGGCAGTGCCTATCTCGTGCATAGAGATAGTGGAGGTCAGCGCGGCAAAAACCAACAAGGCGTAGAACATGACGGAGATGACATAGCCGACGACGGGCACGGCCGAGAAGGCCTGATGGAACACATTGGGCAGGGTGATGAAGATGAGCGACGGTCCGGCATCGGGGGTGACGCCGACGGAGAAGGCCGCAGGGAAAATCATCAAGCCCGCAAGAACGGCAATGAAAGTGTCGAGCAGCGCAATCTCGACGGCTGAGCGGGCGAGATGGGTCTGCGGGTTGAAGTAAGAGGCGTAGGTGCAGAGACAGGCGGTGCCCAGACTCAACGAGAAGAAAGCCTGGCCAAGAGCCTCAAGGAATACGCTGCCGCTGAGCTTCGAGAAGTCGGGCATGAGCAGGAACTCCACCCCTTTGACAGCGCCGGGCAACAGACACGACGCGATGACAATGATAACAAGGAGGATGAGCAGGATGGGCATGAGCAGCTTAGAGGCACGCTCGATGCCGTTGCGGATACCACGGACAACCACGAAATGGGTGAGGAGGATAAAGGCGACAGCCCATAGACAGGGTTTCAGCGGATGGCTGGAGAACTCGCTGAAGTACTGCTGCACATAGGCGGCATCGCCTTGCAACTGACCCATGAGCGAGGCAAAGAGGTATTGCAAGCACCAGCCGGCCACGACAGCATAGAAACCGAGGATAATGGTCGAGGTAAGAATGCCCAGATAGCCTACCAGTCGCCAAGACTTATGCTTGGTGAGCGAGCCATACGAACGGGCGGCATTGGCCGCACCATGACGGCCCACGATGAACTCACTGATGATGCCGGGCACACCTAACAAGAAAATACACACCAGATAAACCATCAGAAAGGCCGCGCCACCATTGTGGCCAGTCATGTAGGGAAACCGCCAGATGTTTCCCAGTCCGACGGCCGAGCCTGCCGTGGCAAGCACAATGCCTAGTTTGCTACCAAAATGTCCTCTGTCACTCATGATAAAGATGATTATTATTGAAGACTTAACGAACTGAGAGTTGAGAACGGAGAGTTGAGAGGTATGATTTGCTTTTGCTATTGTCCATACTCTGAATAATCTGAATTTTCTGAGTTTTCTGAGTTTTCTGAGTTTTCTGAGTTTTCTGAGTTTTCTGAATTTTCTGAATTTTCCGAATCCTCTGAATTTTCTGAATATTCCGAATAATCTGAATATTCTGATTCCTCTGATTCCTCCGAATACTCCTAGCTTCTCTCTCAAATAGCTCCCAGCTGATGGAGGAAAATCAGAAGGATGCAGATGGGACAGACGTACCGTACACAGAAGAGGAAGACACCGAAGAAAGTACCGCGCAATGTCCCCCAGTTAGTGAACTGGTCGTGCACGATTCTCTTGGGGATATACCAGCCTACAAACAGACTGGTGAAGAAGCCACCGACGGGCAACATGATCTGTCCGGTAATGAAGTCGAACCAGTCGAAGAGTGACTTTCCGTAGAACTGCAGCAAATCGACATGACCCAATGACAACGAGCAGAAAGCGCCGATGACGATACAAGACCCCGTAACGATCCATGCCCCATGACTGCGGCTGATGTGGAGTTCCTCGCTGAAGAAGGCCGTGCTCACCTCATGCAGCGAGATGAGTGACGTGAGTGCAGCCAGTGACAACAGGCCGTAGAACAACAGCGAGATGATAAATGCCAAGACGGGCATGCCCGAGAAGGCTTGGTTGAAGACGTTGGGCAGGGTGATGAAGATGAGCGACGGGCCACTGTCGGCATTGACACCCACCGAGAAGGCGGCGGGGAAGATCATCAGTCCGGCAAGGATGGCCACCACACAGTCGATGACGCCTATCTGTACGGCCGACGATACGAGGTTGGTGTGACGGTTGAAATAAGAAGCATAGGTGCAAAGACAGCCCATGGCGATGCTCATCGAGTAGAACGACTGTCCGAGTGCACCCAGAAACACATCCTTGTCGACAACGGAGAAATCGGGCTTGAGCAGGAATTCAATGCCCTTGTCGCCACCCGGCAACATACACGAGGCCACAACGATGACCAATAATAATATAAATAAGGTGGGCATGAGCAGCTTGGAGGCACGCTCGATGCCGCGCTCCACGCCATGAGAGACCACGAAATGGGTAGTAAGCAGGATGACGACCGTCCAGAGGATAGGCTTGAAGGGGTCTTGCGAGAAAGACTGGAAATAGCTGGTGATATACTCCGGACTGCCTTTCAGCTGCCCAGCCACCGATGCATAGATGTACTGCAGGCACCAGCCCGACACCACGGCATAGTAGCCGGTGATGAGGAATCCGGTGAGCACGCCCAAGAAACCGACCAGCGCCCACGGGGTGCCGTTGGACAATTTGTGGTAGGCCCGCGCGGTGTTGGCCTGCGCATGGCGCCCGATAATGAACTCGCTGACCATGCAGGGGATGCCTAACAGCAGCACACAGCCCACATAGATGAGAATGAAGGCAGCGCCTCCGTTCTGGCCTGCCATATAAGGGAACCGCCAAACGTTGCCCAGTCCGACTGCCGAACCGGCGGTGGCAAGGATAACTCCCAGTTTACTACCAAAATTTGCTCTGTCGCCCATCACTCATTCATTATCAATTATGAATTCCAATCATCCATACTCAACTGCCAATTGACCTCGACGATGACTGTCAATGACCCATTGTCAGCTCTCAATGATTCATTATCTAAACTCTTCAGGGATCGTTTCCTGCCAAAGGGCATAAGGAAACGACAAAAGGCTGCTGTTGCGGAAACGACGGTCGCCCGTCATTTCGGGGCCGATAAATGCCGGTTTCTCGTAAGGCTCGTCCTCGCTGGCCAGTTCGACCTCGGCAACGACCAGTCCTTCGTTAGGGCCATAAAACTCGTCGACCTCGAAGACATGACTGCCGCTGTTGACCAGATAGCGCCGTTTGTCGATGAATCCACCACGGCAAAGCTTCAGCAGGTCGTCGGCATCGGCATAAGGAATCTCTATCTCGAACTCATAGCGTGTGAGTCCGCCGTTGAGCGACCGGCTCTTGATGGTGAGAAAGGCTTGCTCGTCGCGGACACGGATGCGCACAGTGGCACCATCAGCAGGGATATACCCCTGCTTGATATGGCTCACTGAAAAGGCGGCCTTTTTGTATTCGCCGCCTTTTTTCCGAACCAGGAACTTACGTTCTATCTCCAGTCCGCTCATCTAAGATTAAGCCATGCTGATGTAGAGATAAACCAGATAGAGTACGGCCAGTGCTACCAGGACTCCGAAGATCCAGTTGACTACGTTCTTACCTTGTTGTTCCTGTTTTTTCTTGTAAGCTTCGCGCTTAGCGTTTGATTTTTTGCTCATAGTTGTATAGTTTTAAAAGTTATCATACTTCTTTGTTGGGAGACTTCTCTTTGTGACAAATGAGAAGTGACGGATAAGGAACGGACCCTCGTTCTATTCCTCGTCGGTCACGGGGAACTCCATGAGGTAGGCCTTGATGAACCCGTCGATCTTACCGTCCATCACACCGTCCACATCGGAGGTCTGATAGTTGGTGCGATGGTCTTTCACGCGGCGGTCGTCGAAAACATAGGAGCGTATCTGCGAGCCCCACTCAATCTTCTTCTTGCCGGCCTCGATCTTGGCCTGCGCCTCAAGGCGTTTCTTCATGGCACGGTCGTACAGCTGCGACTTGAGCAGCAACAAGGCTTTCTCCTTGTTCTTAGGCTGGTCGCGCGTCTCGGTGTTCTCGATGAGGATTTCCTCTTCCTCGCCCGTGTCGGGGTCGGTATACCAATAGCGCAGTCGGACGCCCGACTCCACCTTGTTCACGTTCTGTCCACCGGCTCCACTACTGCGGAACGTGTCCCACGACAGCTTGGCGGGGTCGACATACACCTCGATGGTATCGTCGACGAGCGGGGATACGAACACCGACGCAAACGAGGTCATGCGCTTGCCTTGGGCATTGAACGGACTGACGCGCACCAGTCGGTGAACGCCATTCTCACTCTTCAGGTATCCGTAGGCATACTCGCCGCCCTCTATCTCCATGGTGACACTCTTGATACCAGCTTCATCGCCGTCCTGCAGGTTGGAGATCGTCACCTTATGACCATGAGCCTCAGCCCACCGCATATACATGCGCATGAGCATCGATGCCCAGTCCTGGCTCTCGGTACCGCCGGCACCCGAATTGATTTTCAACACACAGTCCATGGGGTCTTCTTTCTGGCGCAACATGTTCTTCAGCTCCAGATCCTCGATGGCGGCAATGGCCTTGCGGTAGTCGTCGTCGACCTCCTCTTCTGTCACCATATCCTCGTGATAGAAGTCGAAAGCCAACTGCAACTCATCGGCCAGGGTGCGCACCTCCTGATAGCCATCAATCCATTTCTTGATGGCTTTTACTTTCTTCATCTGTTCTTCGGCGCGTTTGCGGTCTTCCCAAAAGTCGGGAGCCTGCGTGCGAAGATCCTCCTCCTCATATTCTATTTTCTTTCTGTCGATGTCTAGATAGCGGTGCAAGGCATCTGCCCTCTCCAGTACATCTTTCAATTGGTCTTGAGTAATCATTACATCTATTAAAAATTAGGAATGGGTAACGAGTAAGCCCTCTCTGCCTCGACGGTTTCGGGTCCTTATCGGTTCTGTGGGGAATGATTTCCACCTGTCTGTATCGCTACTCATTCGTTGCACTTATTCCTCATACATCTTCTCAATCTCCTTGGCGTAGTTCTTGAGTAAGATGGGTCGGCGTATCTTCAGTGTATTGGTCAGCTCGCCAGCCTCCATGGAGAATGCACGGGGCAGGAGGGTGAAACGCTTGATTTGCTCGTAGGTGGCCAGTTGCTGCTGCAACGTATCGATGCGCTCGCGGATCATCTGGTTGATACGCTCGTTCTTGCACAGCTCCTCACGGCTGCTGTAAGAGATATTGTTGTCCTTGGCATACTCCTCGAGCATGTGGAACTCAGGCACGATGAGGGCTGAGACGAATTTCCGCTCGTCGGCGATGATGGCAATCTGCTCGACAAACTTGTCGACCAGCAGCTTCGACTCAATCATCTGCGGTGCGATATACTTACCATTAGAGGTCTTGAACAAGTCTTTGATGCGCTCCTTGAGATAGAGCTCGCCGTCTTTAACGTAGCCGGCATCACCGGTGTGGAAGAAACCGTCGGCATCGAAGGCCTGCTCGTTCAGTGCGTCGCGCTTATAATAGCCCTTGGTGATGGTGGGGCCTTTGAGCAAAATCTCCTCGTTCTCGCCAATCTTAATCTCAATGCCCTCGATAGGCTGGCCTACCGAGCCCACAGTGAACGGCTCTCCCAGATGGTCGCAGCTGACGGTGGCCAGGCTCTCAGTGAGTCCGTAGCCCACAATCATGTTGATGCCTATGGAGTGGACAAATTCCTCGACCTCCTCCGAGACGGCAGCACCTGCCGTGGGGAAGAAATGGGCGTTCTCCAGTCCGAGCTGTTTCTTAATGAGGCTGAACAGCGTCTTCTCGTACATCTTGTACTCCATGTGCAACGGCAGGGGCGGCCGCTTGCCACGGCTCAGATACTCGATGTTGTGCTTACGGCCCACAGCGAGTGCCTTCTTGAAGAGCTTGCGCTCCACGGGGTTGGCATTGTCGATCTTCTCTTTCACGCCCACGAGCACCTTCTCCCAGAAACGGGGCACAGAACTCATACATGTGGGATGGGTCTCGCGCATGCTCTGCTGCACTTCTTTCGGATAGGTGTTGACAATGAGTTCGGCACCCTCGGTGAGACACAGAATCATCCAACCGCGCTCGAAGATATGGGTGAAGGGCAGGAAGTTCATGATGCGGTCTTTCTCGCCTACAGGCACACACTTGTCGTTGGCCGCAAAGGCGGCATGGTACTGCCCGTAGGTCAGCATCACTCCCTTCGAGTCGCCCGTGGTACCGCTGGTATAAAGGATATTGGCCAGGTCCTCGTAGTTGGCCTGCTCGTAAAGACTCTCCACTTCCGACTGGCGGGGCAATCCCTCGCCCAGCTTCAGGAAGTCGTCGAAGAAGATGGTGTTCGGGTCGTTGGGGTTGATGCGCACACTGCTGTCGAACACGATGATGCGCTCGAGCGTCGGACAGAGTGGGAAGATGCGGTGCGCCTTGTCGTACTGCTCCTGCTCGCCAACGAAGAGGAAGCGTATCTGTGCGTCACCTATAATATACTGCACCTGCTGCTCACTACTCGTGGCATAGAAGGGGATGGTGACAGCCCTGATGCCAAAGGCACCAAAGTCGGTATACAGGTACTGAACCGTATTTTGCGAGAATACACCGATGTTCTCCTGTACCTTGACCCCCAGGTTCAGCAGTGCGTTCGACACCACTTTCACCACCTGCGAGAATTCATTCCATGAGGCGGTCTTCCATTTCAGGCTACCAAAGTCGCGATAGTTCAACGCTACTTTTTCTCCGTATTTCTTGGCCTGCTCGTGAATGAGCACAGACATGTGACAATTATTCTGCATAAGCTTTTTCTATTATCTCATTTGCAAAGATAGTGAAAACCAAGCGGCGAACAAAATAATTTCACTCTTTTTTTTCGACAAAACCCATCTTACGCCCCCTTCTAGTGGCAAAGACGAAGCTATTTGTGAAAAAAACAAAACAAATGTACTGCCTATAAAAGAAAAATAGTATTTTTGCTGACAGCATGAAATACAACGAATATACCAACGATGCCGTGCAGCTGCTCCAGCGGCTCATTGCCGTTCCGTCGGTCAGCCGCGACGAGCAGCGGGCTGCCGACTTGCTGGCTGCCGCCATTGCACAATGGGGCCTCAGCTACCGGCGCGAGGCCAACAACATTCTGGTCTCCGACCCTCATTTCGACGAACAGCGCCCCACCCTGCTGCTCAACGCCCACATCGACACGGTGAAGCCCGTCAGCACATGGACGCGCGACCCGTTCTGCCCCACCCTTGAGGGCGACCGCCTTTACGGCCTGGGAGCCAACGACTGCGGCGGCGGTCTGGTATCGCTGCTTCAGGTGTTCCGCATCATGATTGGGCGCCCACGCCACTACAACCTCATCTTCCTGGCATCAGCCGAGGAGGAGGTGTCGGGTGCCGATGGCATCAGCCGCATGCTTCCGCTGCTGCCCACCATTGATGTGGCCATCGTCGGCGAGCCCACGGGCATGCAACCCGCCATTGCCGAGCGCGGACTGATGGTCATCGACGGCTACGCCCACGGCCAGTCGGGCCATGCGGCACGCGACGAGGGTGTCAATGCCATCTACGAGGCCCTCGACGATCTGGTGTGGCTGCGCGACTACAGGTTCCGCCGTCCGAGTCCGCTGCTGGGTCACACGAAGATGAGCGTCACCGTGGTCGAGGCAGGCACACAGCACAACGTGGTGCCCGACCAGTTGCATTTCATCATCGACGTACGCACTAATGAGTATTACCAGAACGAGTATGTCTTTGCCTTCTTGTGCCGTCACATGAAGAAATGCGAGCTGAAAGCCCGCTCTTTCCGCCTCCACTCATCGTCCATCGACCAGAACCATCCACTCGTACAGCGCTGTCTGCAGATGGGCATGCAGCCCTTTGGCTCTCCCACGCTCAGCGACCAGGCTCTCATGCCATTCCCCTCGTTCAAGTTAGGTCCGGGCGACTCTGCCCGCTCGCATGCTGCCGACGAGTACATCCTCGTCTCGGAAATAGAGCAAGCCATCAACACCTATGTGCAACTGCTCTCCGACGATTCCGACGAGGCATGAAGTAGCACCAGACGACATCTCAGCTGATGAGATGAACATGATATTCCGCAAAGGCGCCCTGAGCTCGGGGCGCCTTTTTGTATGTTTCCCGAGCCGCCCGGCATGTGGGCATTGACAAAAAACATTACCATTCGTATCATTTTGTTTTCTATTTGTTACATGCCACCCTTCGCGAAACGGATGCCACAAAAACAAACTGACATGAAACAAATCATCATGACACATATTAAAATAAAACCTAATTTTGCAGCGACACTACCCAACGGTAACAACATGAAAACATGAATGTTTCACGTCATTAACTCCTTAGGAATAACCTGAATCATATTAATAACTAACAAAAAAAGAAATGCTATGCATGTAAACTTGAGAAAATCTGTATTGTGCGTGGGTCTTTGCTCGCTGGCCGGGCTGATGGGAACCCCGCAGACAGCCACTGCCGCCCCCGACAGCCAGTCGGTGACAGCGGTGCAGCAAACCAAGAAGGTGACAGGTCGCGTCAGCGACTCTATGGGCACCCTCATTGGCGCAACCATTATGGAGAAAGGTACCACCAACGGTGTGGTGACCGACTACGATGGAAACTTCTCTATCAACGTACAGCCTGGTGCCACACTGGTGGTTTCGTACGTGGGTTATGTCTCGCAGGAAATCAAGGTGGGCAACCAGTCGAACCTGAACATCATGCTTGAGGACGAGGGCCGCAACCTCAACGAGGTGGTGGTCATCGGTTATGGTACGCAGCGCCGCGAGGCCGTCACTGGTTCTGTGGCCAACGTGAACGGTGAAAAGCTCAACCAGATTGCCGCCACCAATGCTGCGCAGGCTCTGCAAGGCCGTGTGGCTGGTGTGCTCATGACGCAGACTGGTTCGAAGCCTGGTGACGAGATGCAGATCCGCATCCGTGGTCAGCGCTCGCTGAGTGCAAGCAACGACCCGCTGATCGTGCTCGACGGTATCCCCTTCATGGGTCAGCTGAGCGACATCAACCCCACCGACATCAAGTCGATGGACATCCTGAAAGATGCCTCTGCCACCGCCATCTACGGTTCGCGTGGTGCCAACGGTGTGATCATCATCACCACGGCGAAGGGCAACCAGGGTGTTCCGGCCAAGGTGAGCTACAACGGCTACGTGAGCTTCAAGACAGTTTTCCACAAGTACCCCATGATGGATGGTCCCACGTTCTCTAAGTTCCGTGAGTATGCCGGTCTGTACAAGAACTCTCTCGACGAGAGCGACAACACCAATACCGACTGGCAGGACCTGTACTACCAGACAGGTGTCAGCCACAACCACGACGTCAGTGTGGCTGGTGGCACCAATGGCGGCAGCTACAGCTTCGGCGCCGGCTACTACCACGACGAGTCTGTTGTGCCCACCGAGGGTTACGACCGTATCTCTGTCCGTGGTAACTTCGACCAGACCGTGGGCAAGTGGTTCCGCTTCGGATTGAGCACCAACAACAGCTACCGCAAGACGCAGGGCGTGAACGATATGTACGGCGTGCTGAGCAAGAGCCCGCTGACCAGTCCCTACGACGAGAATGGCGAACTCAGACGCTATGTCTCGTTGCCTGCCGACGACCAGAGCGTAGTCACCAAGGAGACCGTTGAGCGCGACAAGGATGTATGGCTCAACGAGAACAAGGGTATCGGCTCTTACAACACGCTCTTTGGCGAGGTGAAGTGCCCATGGATTGAAGGTCTCTCCTATCGCATCAACATCGGTCTGAACTTCCGCAGCTCCAAGGGTGGCAGCTTCACCGGCACTGGTGTCAACAACAAAGACCCGAAGGCTGTGAACGGTGGTTCCATCTCTGAGAACCAGACCTACAACTGGGCCGTTGAGAACCTGATTACCTACGACCACACCTTCGCTGAGAAGCACAACCTCAACGTGGTGGGCATGTACTCGGCCGAGCAGACCACCTACGAGTCAACAGGTGCCAACGCACAGGACATTCCTGCCGACTACTTCCAGTATTTTGCTCTCGACAAGGCTACCGGCCAGGCCAACCTCACCGGTTACAACTACTGGCAGAGTGGTCTGATTTCATGGATGGGTCGTGTGATGTACTCCTATGATAATAAGTATATGCTCTCTGTAGCCCTCCGTTCCGATGCCTCTTCGCGCCTGGCCAAGGGTCACCAGTGGCACACCTATCCTGCCGTGAGCGCTGGTTGGAACATCGCCCGTGAGGATTTCATGCGCGACCTGACATGGATTGACAACCTGAAGCTGCGCGTGGGTTACGGTGAGACCTCTAACCAGAGCATCAACCCCTACTCTACCCTCGGCGGACTGGCCGTTCGCAACTACAACTTCGGCGACACCTACAAGGCTGGTTACTATGTGAATGCCCTGCCTAACCCCGAACTGGGATGGGAGTATTCTAAGACTTGGAACTTCGGTCTCGACTTCTCGCTCTTCAACGGACGCCTCTCTGGATCGCTGGAGTACTACAGCCAGAAGACCAACGACATTCTGCTCGACGTGAGCCTGCCTTCTACCTCGGGTGTGAGCAGCTATACCGGCAACATCGGTAACACCGAGAACAAGGGATTTGAGTTGACCCTCAACGGCGTCATCATCGACAACAAGAACGGTTGGAACTGGGAGGCTGGCATCAACCTCTATCAGAACCGCAACAAACTGACCAAGCTGACTGGTGCTGTCGACGAGAACGGCAAACCCGTGCCCGACGAGGCTAACCGCTGGTTCCCCGGCCATCCCATCGATGTCATCTACGACTACAAGTATGACGGTTTGTGGAACGAGAGCGATGTGTATTCTGTAACTATAAAGAATGAGGACGGCACAACGACAGAGACAACCAACTTCGCTATTCTTGAGCCCGGTGGCAACATAGGTATGATCAAGGTGGCTCACGAACGCGCTCTCGACGAGAACGGCGTTCCCACCCGCCAGATTGGTGCCGAGGACCGCGAGATCATGAGCATGGAGCCCGACCTCATTGGCGGTTTCAATACCACCGTTGCCTATAAGAACCTCGACCTGACCGTGATTGGCGCCTTCCAGATTGGCGGTAAGCTCATCAGCGCCATCCACTCTGCCAATGGCTACCTGAACATGCTGACGGGCCGCCGCGGACAGCTCGACGTCGACTACTGGACAGAAAACAACACAGGTGCCAAGTATCCGAAACCCGGTGGCATACAGAGCGGTGATAACCCCAAGTATGGTTCTACCCTCGGTTACTTCGATGCCGGCTATCTCAAGGTGCGTGCCATCACTCTCGGTTACAACTTCACCGACCTGAAGGCCATCAAGGACCTCGGCATCAGCCGCCTGCGCCTCTACGCCACGGTTCAGAACCCGTTCGTGCTCTTCTCGCCGTTCAACAATGAGAGCGGACTCGATCCCGAGACCAACTCTTTTGCCAACCAGAACACGGCTGTCGGCATCGACGGTTACACGGGCAAGCACAAGATGCCTATCGTGGGCTACAACACTCCTGCAACCCGCAACTTCCTCTTTGGCATCAACGTGACCTTCTAACATGGAAGAATCGAAAAAAACGAAGTATTGAAACTTAATATAATAGAAGCAATATGAAAACAAAACATATCAAATATATTCTCGCCGCGGGTCTTGTTTGCTGTGGTCTTTCTGCCACGATGACTTCCTGCTCTGATGTGCTCGACGAGCAGCCGCGCAGCCAGTTCGACCCCACCTTCTTCACCACCAAGGCGGGTATCGAGGGCGGTCTGACCTCACTTTATGCTCACCTGCGCTATTTCTATGGCAACGGTTACTACCTCAACAGTCTCGAGACCGGTACCGACGAGTACACTTACGCTCAGAGTGCCGACGGTAACTTCAAGGATGCCGACCTCTCGGGTGTCGGATCGATGACTCCGAACAACAGCATTGCCGGCGGATGCTGGGGCACTGCTTTTGCCAATATCAACACCGCCAGTGGCATCATCGAGAATGGCGCAGAGGCTGGCATGGACGCCTCACTGCTCGCCGAGGCCTATTTCTTCCGTGGCTTCGACTATTTCATCCTGGTGCAGACCTACGGTGGCGTGCCTCTCGACCTGGGTGCAGGCGAACTGAAGTTCAACACCTCTACTGTTCGTACCTCTGTACGTAACACCGTGCCTGAGGTCTATGCTGCCATCTTCAGCGACCTGGAGAAGGCCGTGGCCGACCTCCCCGAGAATCCCCGCCTCTCGGGTACTGCCACGAAGAACCTCGCACGCCTGTATCTCTCGAAGGCTTATCTCACCTACGCCTGGTGGTTGGAGAATCCCAATAACATCCCCACCTATCCTGAGTGCAGCCGCGACAAGGGACAGGCTAACAGCTACTTCCAGAAAGCTTACGACACAGCTATGCAGGCCATCAACAATCCCGGCCCGTATGCCCTGCAGCCTACTTTCTACGATGTGAACGTGGCCACCAACGACCGTAACTCGGAGATCATGCTCTATGCCGACCACGACGAGGACGAGAAGTTTGGTAACGGCGGCGCCGGCTACGGCTGGGGCAGCGGTGGTTCGCCTGAGAACTTCGCCTACTGGATGGAGACCTGGAACTACACGGAGATGATTGCCAAGACCCTCGACAAGGATGGTAAAGAAATCACCATCAACCCCATTCAGCGTGAGGCTGTGCAAGCCCTCGGCCGTCCTTGGACCCGTATGGCTCCTATCGCCGACAACTTCATGGAAGGCGGTGTGTGGGAAGATGCTGTCAAGGCTATCGACTCACGCTACGATGCTACCTTCACCCTGCGCTACCACACCAACTGGCAGAAGGCTGGTGGTAAAGAGCCTTTTGTGTTCGGCGCCAACCGTATGCAGGTAGGTCCTAACGAGGTTTACTTCAGCTGGGTACCCGAGAGCGAGGACAGCAAAATTAACTATACCGGTGCCGACGGTAAGCTGGGCTTCGGTGAGATGGCAGGTCGTCCCGACTTCGTAGTCGCCGTCAACCACATCAGCCGTAAGAAGTACCCCATCAACTGGAAGATTGGTATCTATCGTACCGACAATGACGGTGGCTTAGGCTCAAAGGTGAACGGTGGAAGCCCACGTCCTTGGAACATCGCCAAGTTCTCTGAGCTCTATCTCGTAGCTGCCGAGGCTGCCGTGAAGCTGAACAAGAACACCGAGGCCCGCAACCTCGTGAACGTGCTCCGCGCCCGTGCCGGTAAGCAGACCTTCTCGCAGAACGACAATGTGAAGGTCAGCGTCGACCACAGCGCCGAGATGGTTGCTGCCACCCCGCAGACCATCACCATCGACTACATCCTCGACGAGCGCAGCCGTGAGTTCTGGGGTGAGGGTTACCGCTGGTTCGACCTCGTCCGCACACAGAAGTGGGGTGAGCGCGCATCAGTCTACCACATCGCCGGTTCGGGCTATACCGACAAAGACCTGGCCGAATACAAGCGCGACATTCCTGCCGGCTACTACCTCCGTCCCATCCCGCAGGGTCAGCTCGACGGTCTGATTATGTCGAAGGAGGAGAAAGAGGCCTACCAGAATCCTGCTTACAGGTAATCGATAAGTAGACGAGCCAACGGGCGTTCGTCCGCACGACGCCAACGCCCGTTGACTCTTTCAAGAAATAAAAGATGTTTTCAGATTGGTTTATAGTTTTTTAGGTTAATTGATTGTTAAGACAGGGGCGGCCAGTGATGGTCGCCCCTCATTATTTCCTGTTTTACAGTGCGATTTTTATCACAAAGATAATGGCGGTGATGCTTTTTCTTTGTATATTTGCATCGGTAATAACTATTTAAACGATAAAGATATGATACTGACTACAACTCCAAACATCGAGGGACGCCCCATCAGAGAGTATAAGGGCATTGTGACGAGCGAGACCATTATCGGCGCCAACTTCCTGAAAGACATCACTGCCGGACTGCGCGACTTCTTCGGCGGCCGCAGCGGCGCCTACGAGAAAGTGCTCCTAGAGGCTAAATCGACGTCGCTGCGCGAGATTGAAGACCGCGCCAGGGCGCTCGGCGCCAATGCCATCGTGGGCATCGACATCGACTATGAGACCATCGGCGAGACCAACACCATCCTGATGGTGGCTGCCAGCGGAACGGCGGTGGTGATTTGATCGTAAGCGGCCGGCTGCAGCTCGTAAGTGCTTAAATGATAGATTTTAGAGCAGGAAACGGTATTAATACAAAAAAAAGTTGTAATTTTGCAGCCAAATCAAAAAATTACAGTATAACGCAATGGAACAGAAGAATTTCAAGCGCACCACCGTGACTGCCGCCCTGCCCTATGCCAATGGCGGCGTGCATATCGGTCATCTGGCTGGCGTTTATGTGCCGGCAGACATCTATGTGCGCTATCTCAGGCTCAAGAAAAAAGACGTGATCTTCATTGGTGGCAGCGATGAGCACGGTGTGCCCGTCACCCAGCGTGCCCGCAAGGAGGGCATCACCCCGCAAGACGTGGTCGACCGCTACCACCGGCTGATCAAGAAGTCGTTTGAGGATTTCGGTATCTCGTTCGACATCTATAGCCGCACCACCAGCGACATTCACCACAAGTTCGCCGCCGAGTGGTTCCGCAAACTCTACGACGAGGGCAAGCTGGTGGAGCAGACCACCCAACAGTTCTTCGACGAGAAGACAGGCAAGTTCCTGACCGACCGCGACGTGGTGGGCGAGTGCCCTTACTGCCACAAGACGGCCTACGGCAACCAGTGTGAGGAGGGCTGCGGACGCGCCCTGGAGCCCACCGAGCTCATCAACCCCCGCTCGAAGGAGACGGGCGAGGTGCCGGTGCTCAGAGAGACCAAGAACTGGTATCTGCCCCTGAATGAGTATCAGACATGGCTGAAGCAGTGGATCCTGGAGGGTCACAAGGAGTGGCGCAGCAATGTATATGGACAGTGCAAGAGCTGGCTCGACATGGACCTGCAGCCCCGTGCCATGACGCGCGACCTGGACTGGGGTATCCCCGTACCCGTGGAGGGTGCCGACGGCAAGGTGCTCTACGTGTGGTTCGACGCGCCCATCGGCTATGTGTCGAACACCAAGGAGCTGTGCGAGCGCGACCCGGAGCGCTGGGGCTCGTGGCAGCAGTGGTGGCAGGATGAGGACACCCGCCTGATACACTTCATCGGCAAGGACAACATTGTGTTCCACTGCATTATCTTCCCCGTGATGATGAAGGCCCACGGCCAGTATATCATGCCCGACAACGTGCCGGCCAATGAGTTCCTGAACCTGGAGAACGACAAGATCTCGACCTCGCGCAACTGGGCCGTCTGGCTGCACGAATACCTGGAGGAGATGCCCGGCAAGCAGGATGTGCTGCGCTATGTGCTGACAGCCAACGCCCCTGAGACGAAGGACAACAACTTCACATGGAAGGACTTCCAGGACCGCAACAACAACGAGCTGGTGGCTGTCTATGGTAACTTCGTGAACCGTGCCCTGCAACTGACCAAGAAATACTGGAACGGCGTGGTGCCTGCCTGCGGCGAACTACTGGATGTCGACAAGGCCGCACTGGAGGAGTTCAAGGATGTGAAGCAGAAGGTGGAAGCGCTACTCGAACAGTTTAAGTTCCGCGATGCCCAGTTCGAGGCCATGAACCTCGCCCGCATCGGCAACCGCTATATCACCGAGTGTGAGCCTTGGAAGGTGTGGAAGACCGACCCTGTGCGCTGCGAGACTATCTTGAACATCTGCCTGCAGCTCACTGCCAACCTGGCCATTGCCTTCGAGCCCTTCCTGCCCTTCTCGAGCCAGCGACTGCGTCAGATGCTCAACATCGAGAGCTTCGAGTGGGAGCAGCTGGGCAGCACCGACCTGCTGAAAGCCGGTCATCAGCTGGGCGAGCCCTCTCTGTTGTTCGAGAAGATTGAGGACGACGTGATACAGCGCCAGCTCGACAAGCTGGAGGCTACCAAGAAAGCCAACGAGGCCGCCAACTATCAGCCCGAACCGGTGAAAGACACCGTCAGCTTCGAGGACTTTGAGAAGCTGGACATCCGCGTGGGACTGGTGAAAGACTGCCAGAAAGTGAAGAAGTCGAAGAAACTGCTGCAGTTCACCATCGACGACGGTACAGGCACCGACCGCACCATCTGCTCGGGCATTGCCGCCTTCTATGAGAATCCTGAGGAGCTCATCGGCAAGCGCATCCTCTTCGTGGCCAACTTCGCTCCGCGCAAGATGATGGGCATCGAGAGCCAGGGAATGATCCTCAGTGCCGTCGACGCTGACGAGAGCCTGAGCGTGGTCACCACCACCAAGGACGTGAAGCCCGGCTGCCAGGTGGGATAACGACATTGAAGATAAACCGAGAAATAAATGATAGCAAAGCTCCCTCGCAAGAGGGGGCTTTTTTTCGGTTAATAGCTAAGAGATAAGAGATTCTGAGGATTCTGAGGATTCCGAAAATTCCGATTATTCCGAGTATTCCGAAAATTCCGATTATTCCGATTATTCCGAAAATTCTGAATATTCTGATTACTCTGATAATTCCGAGCTTTGGCCCTTGGCGCAACAGCAAAAGGTAATCATACCTCTCAACTCTCACCTCTCAGTTATCAACTCTCTCAACTCTCAGCTCTCAGCTCTCAACTCTCAACTCTCTGAATAAGCTTTTTACGGCCAGTTGTGCACATTTTACAAAATAATTCATTAACTTTGCGGCAAATAAAAAGAATAATTGTTGCATGGAAGACAATTTCGATATCCGTCAAGAACGATTCTCTTCTTCAGAAAAGGATTTTGAGAACGCCCTCCGCCCGCTGCGCTTCAACGATTTCAGTGGACAAATGAAGGTGGTGGAGAACCTGGAGGTGTTTGTCGAGGCTGCCAAATATCGTGGCGAGCCGCTCGACCATACGCTGCTGCACGGTCCTCCCGGACTGGGCAAGACCACCCTCTCGAACATCATTGCCAACGAGCTGGGCGTGGGATTCAAGATCACCAGCGGACCGGTGCTCGACAAACCGGGCGACCTGGCTGGCATCCTCACCTCGCTCGAACCCAACGACGTGCTGTTCATCGATGAGATTCACCGCCTGTCGCCCGTGGTGGAGGAATACCTCTATTCGGCCATGGAAGACTACCGCATCGACATCATGATCGACAAAGGACCGTCGGCACGCAGCATCCAGATAGACCTGAACCCCTTCACACTGGTGGGCGCCACCACCCGCAGCGGACTGCTCACGGCTCCGCTCCGCGCCCGATTCGGCATCAACATGCACCTGGAATACTACGAGCCCGAGACGCTGACGAAAATCATACGGCGCTCGGCCAGCATCCTGCAGGTGCCCATCGACGACGATGCCGCCGTGGAGATTGCCCGCCGCAGCCGCGGAACGCCGCGAATCGCCAACGCACTGCTGCGCCGTGTGCGCGACTTCGCACAGGTGAAAGGCACCGGCCGCATCGACATGAAAATTGCCAAAATCGCCCTCACCGCCCTCAACATCGACCAGTATGGACTCGATGAGATTGACAACAAGATACTGCTCACCATCATCGACAAATTCCAAGGCGGACCCGTGGGCATCACCACCATCGCCACCGCCATCGGCGAAGACAGCGGGACGGTGGAGGAGGTGTATGAGCCTTACCTCATCATGGAAGGATTCATCAAGCGCACACCGCGCGGACGAATGGTCACCGAGCTGGCCTACCGCCACTTCGGGCGAAATCCCTATAAGGGCAACATCATGACGCCCAATCTTTTTGACGATTGAACATCAATCCCTGACAACGATGCTTTTCCACAGAAACATATCCCTGCCATTGGCGGCTTTGCTCAGCTGCCTGCTGTTGGTGACCTCGTGCCGCAAGAATGCCAATACCGACGTTACCAAGGAAGAGCGTGCCACGCTCAGCGAAACCATCAAGGAGTATGACAACCTGGGCAAGAAATGTCGCGATGACAGCCAGTTCGAAAAGGCCATCGGCTATCACAAGAAAGGCCTTGACATTGCTAAAAAGCTGAAAGACACCATCAACATCGTGAAGGCCCTCAACCAGCTGGGCACCAACTTCCGCCGGCTGGGCATCCTCGACGAGGCCGCAGAATATCACCAGCGGGCACTCTACATGGCCACCGCCTTCAGCGACGACACCAGCTTCGTAGCGCGCAAAAATAGGGTGACCTCGCTCAACGGACTAGGCAATGTCTATCTGTCGCTCAACAACTACCAAGCCGCCGACAGCCTGTTCAGACTGGCACTGGCCGGTGAGACCAGCCTGGGAAGTGCCTTGGGACAGGCCATCAACTATGCCAACCTCGGACATATCCTGGAGGTGAACGGAATGCGCGACTCGGCATGGGCCTACTACCGGCTGTCGTTCGAGAAGAACAAAGAGGCCAAGTCGGACATCGGCATGGCGCTCTGCCACCGGCATTTCGGAAAACTGTACGAGCAGGAGGGACAGATGGAAAATGCACAAGAGGAGTATGCCACTTCACTGGACATCATGAAAAAAACCGGCGACAAGTGGCACTGGCTGGAATCGTGCATCGAACTGGCCAGCTTCAACGTCAGAAAGGGCGACCTGGCATCCGCCAAGTCCTATCTGGACCAGGCGTATGGCGTGGCCAAAATCATCAACTCGCGGGAGCATCTGGCCGAAATACACAAGCAGTATTACCAGATGTATGCCGGCCAGGGCAACTACCGGCAGGCTCTCGACCACTTCAAACTGTCGCAGCAGCTGGAGGACAGCCTGCTGGACATCTCGAAAATCAACCATATACAGGACATGCGCATCAGCATGGAGCGCGACCGGCAGAAACACGAGCTCGACATCCTGCGCGAGAACTACGAGATAGGGCAGACCACCAAACGGCTGGTCAACGCCATGCTCATCACCTTGATGCTGCTGGCCCTGGTCATCATCGCCTTCATGTGGTACGTGCTGCGCAACAGAAGCCGCAAAGTGCAGACCCTGCAACAGATGGAGACCACCAAGGAGAACTTCTTCACCAACATCACCCATGAGTTCCGCACACCACTGACCGTGATTCTCGGACTTGGCGACCAAATTCAGCAGCGCAAAGCATCGGAGATAGAGGAAATCCACTCGTCGGCAAAAATGATTGTACGCCAGGGCGGCAGCCTGCTGCAACTCATCAACCAGCTGCTGGACATCTCGAAGGTGCGCTCGGCCGTGGGAACACCCGACTGGCGCACGGGCGACATCATCACCTATATATATATGCTGATAGAGAACTACCAGCAGTACGCCCAAAGCAAGCGCATAGAACTGTCGTACACCCACCACGAGCAGAGCATCGAGATGGACTTTGTGCCCGACTACATCAACAAAATCATCGGCAACCTGGTGACGAACGCCATTCAGCACACCGACCAATACGGAAAGGTGAATGTCACCGTAGAGTCGGTGGGCAACGAACTGCACATCAAAGTGTTCGACACAGGGTGTGGCATTGCTCCCGAAGCCCAGCAGCACATCTTCGAGCCGTTCTATCAGGCCAGCGACGACAGCAGCAACATCGGCACGGGCATAGGCCTCTCGCTAGTGAAGATGGTGACCGACACCATGAACGGGCGAGTGAGCGTGGAAAGTCAGGTGGGCAAGGGCTCCACGTTCTATATCTCCATGCCGCTGCGCCATGGCAGCCAGGTATGGCAACCCGTGAGCAATGTCAACGCCCTCTCGATTCCCATTCACGACGAGGCGGCCCTCAGCGACAACCAGCTACAGAAAGACGGGCAGATGCCTGTACTGCTCATCGTCGAGGACAATGCCGAGGTGGCCTCCTACATCGGCTCCACCTTGCGCGACCGCTACCGCATCGTCTATGCCAAGGACGGCTCCGAGGGTCTCGACAAGGCCAAAGACATCATGCCCGACCTGATCATCACCGACGTGATGATGCCTGTGATGGACGGCAACCAGTTCTGCCGCGAGGTGAGGGCTTCCGACATTCTCAACCATATCCCCATCATTGTCATCACCGCGAAAAACACCGAACGAGCACATATAGAGAGCCTGGAGGCAGGTGCTGACGCCTATCTCATCAAGCCTTTCAATACCGAGGAACTGAACATACGCGTGCAGAAACTGCTGGAACAGCGACGCGTCCTGCGCACGAAATACGCCAGTCCGCTCAACGACGAGGCCGACGGATATGCCAAACTCAACAACCACGACCGCGACTTCCTCAACCGCTTCGTCGATGTGGTCAATGCTCAGATCTCGCAAAACCGCCAGGACGTGGAGACCATTGCCTCGATGCTCAACATGAGCCGCTCGCAGCTCAACCGGAAGATGCTGGCCGTCACCGGATGCAACACCACCACCTACATCTCGCAGCTGCGCATCTCGAAGGCCAAGCGCCTGCTCGACTCCGAACCAAGCATGTCGATAGGCGATATTGCCATGAAATGCGGATTCGAGGACATGGCTTATTTCAGCCGCACTTTCAAGCAAATGACCAAAATGACGCCATCGCAATACCGGAAACGGGTAAGGTAGGATTTGACTTCCTATTCGGTTGATTTTCAAAGGTTTGTTGAAATTATTTGTACAAAAAGTACAAATTTTAAAATAAAAAACGAGCGAAAAATACAAATAATTGACCGATTTTTCCTAATAGATGTTCAAAAAATAACCTACCTTTGCACTTGTAATAAGTAGTAACATTTTTTGGCGAAGAGTCGTTAATTATTATTAGAAACTTGAGTTAATTTAGTAAGTAGTAGTTTATTGAAGGTGCTGATCGTGAGATTAGTGCCTTTTTTTTTGCTGTTCGCCGAAAATATATTATCTTTGCAGCATGAGAACAGCTATATTTGTAGGGAGTTTCGATCCCTTCACCGTGGGTCACGACTCCATCGTCCGCCGCGCACTGCCCCTGTTCGACCGGCTGGTGGTCGGTGTGGTGGGCGACAATGTGCACAAGCCCGACATGTGTCCGGCTGTTGAGCGCATGCGGGTGATAGAAGAGCTATACGCCAACGAGCCGGCCGTCGAGGTGAAACCCTACTACGGACTGGCCGTCGACTTTGCCCGCGAGCAGGGTGCCTCCTATATTATAAAAGGTGTACGCTCGGTGAAAGACTTCGAGTACGAGCGCGAGCAGGCCGACATCAACCGCCAGATCAGCGGCATAGAGACCATTTTGCTCTTTGCAGAGCCTCAGCTGGCCAGCGTCAGCAGCAGCGTGGTGCGCGAGCTGCGCCACTTCGGCCAGGATGTAAGCATGTTTCTTCCACAACAATCCACTACGAAATGATTACCTATAATACCGACGGCGTAAGAATGCCCGACATCAAGAAGCGCGCCACCACGGCATGGATCAAGGCTGTGGTCGCCTCGTATGGCCGCAAAGTGGGCGAGATTGGATATATGTTTGTCGACGATGAGAAGATTCTGGAGGTCAACCGCGAGTACCTGGGTCATGACTACTATACGGATATCATCACCTTCGACTACGACGAGGACGACGTTGTGAGCGGCGACCTGGTCATCTCGCTCGACACCGTGCGCTCGAATGCCGAACTGTTTCAAAAGGACTACGACGAGGAACTGCACCGCGTCATCATCCATGGCGTTCTCCACCTTTGCGGCATCAACGACAAAGGCCCCGGCGAACGGGAAATCATGGAGGCGGCAGAAAACAAGGCGCTGGCCATGAGAAAATAAAAAAAGAACGCACCCATTTCCAATTAGGGCCTGGAAAGGTTGCAATCAGTTAACAAATTAGACTCTAATTAATGCCTAATTGGCTTGCAATTAATGCCTAATTGCAACGTAATTAAGGCCTAATTAGAGTCTAATTAATGATGAATTAGAAAAATCCACCAAATGATTTGAGACTTATCCCAAACGCAACGTCATTGCCGGGAGTTCATATTGCAGGCGAAACCTGCGAAAGCCGAATCACTGATTCTGCGGCTGTCCGCCACGCGGACCTCTCATGCCGCCTCGCATGCCGCCACGACCACGGTTCTGCTGCTCGTCGTCCTGGAACTTCTTATACTGCTCTTCGGTCATGATTTTCTTCAGTTCAGCACCATAAGCCTCACGATTCTTGCGCATCTGCTCCATCTGCTGCTTCATCTGTGCTCTCTGCTCCTCGCTCATCTCAGGACGCTTGCCCTCACGGCTGGGAGCATTGCCGCCAGCCTCAGGACGCTGTCCGGGACGCATGCCATGACCGCCATGTCCACCACGGCGCATGCCCATGCCGGGACCACCCAGCTTGTCGGCATATTCGGTGTTCAACTTCTGCAATTTCTCTTTCTGCTTATCATTCAGACCGTAGCGGTTGACCATCATATCGGTGCGACGCTGAATCATTTCGGTCTTGTTAGGCATACGCTTGTCGTTATCCTTCTTCTGCTCATCCTGAGCTATGGCTGCACCGCCCATCATGACGAGGGCAACCATCGTTAATACTGCTTTCTTCATTTTGTTGGTTGTTTAAATAATGATTACTGTTTTTGAGTTGCAACTGAATGTTTGACGCAAGGAAACAGCTGTCGTTTAAACCGTTAACAAAATTTAGTTCAGCCACTTACTCACGATGCTTTCCTCATGCGCAGGTGCAATTGGAAGAGAGCGGGCAGCAGAATGCACAACGAGAAAAGGATGCTCAAGAGCATGCTTTGCTGGTTGCCGCCGAAGATTTCTGTCAGGCTGTCGCTCTTTCCCGGCAGCAGGTTGGCGGCCACATAGGCAACGCTGTTGTTCACCCAGTGATAAACAATGCCGGGAATGATGCTGCCGGTGCGCCAGTACATCCAGCCCAGCAACAGCCCCACGAGGAAGGCATGCAGCATTTGTGCTGGATTGAAATGGGCCAGCGAGAACAGCAAAGCCGACAGGACAATGGCCACCCACGGCTTTTTCACCGACTCTAACAGAGAGCGCAGGGCGGCTCCGCGGAACACAAATTCCTCGCCGATGGGTGCAAACAGACCTACTGCAAAGTAGCCCCAGCGGCTGCTAATCATATTCTCCAGCTCTTTCTCAATGGTATTGGGCATGTCGGGCAACAGCTCCTGTAACCCCAATGAAGGCAGAATGGCGCCCAGGGCAGCCACAACCACCCAGAACAGCACCGCCCAGGGCCGTGAGCGCATATACTTGCGGTTGACGGGTGTCCACTTCAGCCAGGCAAACACGGCGATGACGATGAGGTTGAACACCGAAAACATGACGATATACATCACGGGGGTCACCTTCGGCATACCGGCTATCTTTGCCCCCAAAGAGAAGGCACTGGTGACAACTAGCTGTATGAACAGGAACATGACCACATAAAACAACGCTTTTTTCATATCTTACCTGATTAATATAGTTTCATCTGACAAATACTTTCCCACAAGCCGTGACCTGCTAATTCTACCGAGCACAATCAGAGACCTTTCTATTCGCCTTAGCAAACACGAGCTACACCCTGCTATTCCGCCTCAACAGACTCGAGCTGACCCTGCTATTCCGCCTCAGCAAACAGCTCCTCAACGGCCTGCTCGTCTCTGATGAGCTGGTTGCGAAGGGCCGAAGGACTGCTGAAGCGTCGCTCTGCACGCAGCCGTTTCACGAACGATACAGCCAGCGTGCGGCCATAGAGGTTGCCCGAGAAATGCAGGATATGCACCTCCAGCGACAGTTTGTTCTCGCCGAAGGTGGGGCGTGTGCCGATATTCATCATGCCACTAAGCCATTCGTCGGTTCCCTCCACACGCACCTTCACGGCATAGACTCCGGGTGCCGGGATGAGTTTCAGGGCATAGGACGGCTCGATATTGGCAGTGGGAAAACCCATCTTGCGACCTTCCTGCACGCCGTCTACCACCCCACCCTCCACGGTGTAGTTGTAGCCCAGACACTGGTTAGCTAACTCTACCTCACCCTCGTCGAGGAACGAACGCACCACCGACGAACTGATATTGACCTGGTTCAGCTGGAAAGCATCGTTGTGAATCACCTCAATGCCCATCTCACGGCCGTAACGCACATAGTCGTCGAAGCCTTCCTCGCGGTTATGACCGAAGCGGTTGTCATAACCGATATACAACTTGCCCACATTCAGCTGCTCTTTCAATACGTGCTGCATGAACTCACGGGCTGTGAGGGCTGCCAGCTGGGGCGTGAACGACAGCACTTCGCAGCGGTCGACACCCGTCTGGCGCAGTCGCTGCAGCTTCTCGCTGAGCGTGCTCAGCATGCGAGGCTGGTAGTTGCTGCCCAACACCTCGCGCGGATGGCGGTCGAAGGTTATCACCATCGAGGGCATACCCGCGGCGGCAGCCTGCTCCATGAGCCGGCTGATGAGATACTGATGGCCCCGGTGCACCCCGTCGAAAAAGCCAATAGTGGCCACATAAGGGGTATTGTCTGCCAGATGATGATGGTTGTATTGCATGATGAATTTCTAACTTCTAAAATAGTTTCTAGCTCAAGGCTCTGAATTCTCTGAAGAATCGGAATTTTCAGAATCTTTCGGAATTTTCAGAATACTCAGAATACTCGGAATACTCGGAATACTCGGAATTTTCGGAACACTCAGAATCTTCAGAATCCTCAGACACTCCTGGCTCTCCCGATGGCCCGGTAGATTTCGCCTACCCATAGCACCACCGATGTGACAACGATGATGCCCACCCACTGACGGAACGAGAGCGGCACCGTGCGGAACATCTTTCCGCCGAAGGTGACAATGAGCCACTGTCCCACGAGAATCATCGCCAGCACCAGCAGCATGCCACGGTCGGCATAGAGCCGCCGGAATGCCGAGTGCGACGACCCGAGCGTCTTGGCATTGAACAGGTTCCACCACTGTAACATCACGAAGGTGGTGAAGAAGATGGTCAGCTCTTGCATCTGAACGCCAAACTCCACATCGTCGTGCAGATAGTAGTAGAACATGACGAACAGCACCGCAAAGAACAGGATGCCGATGCCCAGGATGCCTCTCCACATCTGACGCGTGATGATGAAGGCATCGCACCGACGCGGCTTGTCGCTCATCACCTCGCGCGAGGGCGGCAGCGACGCCAATGCCATGGCGGCAAAGGTGTCCATGATGAGGTTCACCCAGAGTATCTGTGTCACCGTCAGCGGCAGCTCGGTACCGATGACCGACCCGCCGAGCACCAGCAGCAGCGCCGTCACATTGACCACCAGCTGGAAGAAGAGGAACCGCTGTATGTTCTTATAGAGCGAGCGGCCCCACATCACGGCATTCACGATCGAGCGGAACGAGTCGTCAAGCAGGGTCATGTCGCTGGCTTCTTTCGCCACGCTGGTGCCACTGCCCAGCGATAGTCCCACATGGGCATGGTTCAGGGCCGGTGCATCATTGGTGCCGTCGCCCGTCACAGCCACTATCTCGCCTCGCTTTTGCAACATCTGCACCAGTCGCTGCTTGTCGGAGGGACGGGCGCGGCTCATCACCTTCAGTGTTCCCGCACACTCCATGGCCTCTTCGTCGGTCAGCGCCGCAAACTCAGCGCCGGAGATGGTGTTCAGAGGAGACACATCCGAGCCCGACGGTGCGACGGTATCTTGCTCCACGTTGCCGGTGATACCTATCTGGCGGGCTATCTCCATGGCCGTGGCCGATGTGTCGCCCGTCACTATTTTCACATCGATGCCTGCCTTCAGACAGTCCTGCACGGCCTGCGGCACTTCCTTGCGCACCGGGTCGCTGATGGCCACCACCGCCTGGAAACGGCCGTTGCAGGCAAAGGCCAGCGTGCGCATGGCCTGCCGCTGATAGGCCACCAGCCGCTCATTCACGGTGTTCCATTCCTGACCGCTGGCTGTCTCACACATGCCTAGCACGATTTCGGGTGCTCCCTTCACGAACACATAGCGCTCGCCATCGATGACAGCCGTTGTCTGCATATATTTCTTCTCTGTCGAGAAAGGCACCTGGCCTTCTACGACGGCGCGTCGGCGCAGTTCACGATAGTCGACCGTGCCCATGCTTTGCAGCAAGGCCACTTCCGTCGGGTTGCCAATACCCTTGTCGCCATCCAGCTCTGCCGTCGAGTTGACAGCCATGTTCCAGTCCAGCAGTTCACTGCCCAGACGACCGTCAGCGACTGTTCGGGCGGCTACCGTCATGCGGTTTTCCGTCAGGGTGCCTGTCTTGTCGGTACAAATCACCGTCACAGCCCCCATGGTCTCACAAGCATGCAGCTTTCTCACCAGATTGTTGCTCTTCAGCATGCGCCTCATATTCAGGGCCAGCGACAGCGTGACGGCCATCGGCAAACCCTCGGGGACGGCCATCACAATGAGCGTGACGGCCATCATGAAATAGCGCAGCACCACCTCGGCCATGCCCAGGTAGTTGTCGGTGTGCCAGAGTGGGTCGGTCAGCAAATCGTGCCCCAGGAACAACACGAAGGCAGCAATCGACACGCCCATGCCCACCTTGCTGATGAGGGCGGCCAGCCGGTCGAGCTGTTGGTTGAGCGGGGTCTTCACGCCAGTGCGCTCCGCCGATGTGCGGGCCACCTTGCCAATCTCCGTGGCATCGCCCACCGCCGTCACGACAGCCTTGCCGCGTCCGCCCATCACCATCGACGAGCGCAGCAGCATGTTGTGCGGATAGGTCGACTCCGTCGATGAGCCTTGAGGCTTTTCTCCTGCCTGCGGGTTTTCATCTTTGTCCGAGGTTTCCTCCTCTGCATGTTGGCATTCCGCATCCGTCTCAGCATCGTCGGAAACACTCTTCTCGGTAATCATCTCACCCGTCAGCGACGACTCGTTCACCTCGAGGTCGATGGCCTCAAGCAGACGGCTGTCGGCAGGCACTTCGTCGCCAGGCTCCACGATGATGATGTCGCCCACCACCACCTCGCGCCGCGCAATCTGATGCACACGGCCCTCGCGCACCACCTTCACCGGCTGCTCCTCGTTCATCTGCGTGAGCACATTGAACTTCTTGGCGGCATCGCGCTCAAAATAAAACCCTACGGTAGTGGCGAAGAAAATGGCTACGATGATGCCTATTGTCTCCACGAAATCGTTCTGCACAAAAGCCAGAACGAGCGAAATAGCGGCGGCAACAAGCAAGATGCGGATGATCGGATCCTCATATTTCTCGAGATATAACTTCCAGAGTGACGTCCTTTTGACCGGCGTCAGCACGTTAGCGCCATGCTCACGGCGGCTCTGCTCCACCTGCTGCCGGGTCAGTCCCTGAAGTTCGTTTCCTTTCGTTGTCATTCTAACATTTCTGATTCTGCGTGCAAAGATACGACGAAACCTGCTAAAAGCAAAAAGAAAACGTGTTTTTCTTTCGCTTTTCAAAGCAGCACAACGGTTCGGCACAGCAAGCAGGACCAGCGTAAAAAAGGCATTTTCTTTTCTTTTTCTAGAAAAAATTTGGAAAAATGCAAAAGAAACACTAACTTTGCACCCGTAAACTGCGACCCATGGGGTTGTGGCCGGGCTTTTAGCTCAGTTGGTTAGAGCAACAGACTCATAATCTGGAGGTCGTAGGTTCAAGCCCTACATGGCCCACCGAAGCGTCTCGTTCATTGCGAACGGGGCGCTTTCTTATGGATGAACCCAACCCGTATAAAGCCTTGTCTTTACACCAGCAGGATAAAATAATCGTCTATTGATAGAAGAAACCAGTCAAGACCGGCCATCTATGTGCCTGTGTGGAAAAAACAGAGAAACAGAGATGCTGCTGAATGAGCACATCTCTGTTTCCCTGCATGTATGTGATATGTATAAAATGTATCTTTAGGCCTACTTTACCACTTTCTTTCCTCGGAAGATATAGATGCCTTTCTGGAGGGCATTGAGGTCGGTGCCTACATATCGTCCATTGAGGTCGTAGATGGCGTCAGGACGGCTCTCTGTGGCCTCTGCGGGCATCATTTGGATGCCTGTGGTGCTGAATGTGAATGTCTTCTCTTCACTCCACTGCGAATAGATGTTCTCATCGCCCTTGGCGCGCACACGGTAGACATACCGGCTCGTGGTGTTCAAATTCTCGAAGGTATAGCTGTTCGTCGTTGTGGAATAATAGGTGGTCTCGTTGGCATAGAGCGGACCGAAAGGCTTGGCCGCACTGCTGGCATAGCCCAGCTGCTCGGCAGTCCATGTGCCATTGTAGACAGCTAGATAGTTGAGATACATCTGCGCATTGGGGTGGATTTCTATCCAGAACAGGTCTTTTTTGATATTGAAATGGAACACCAGCTTATTGTCGCCTGTTACCTCAAAAGCAACCTCCTCAGAAGCAGCAGTCTCACCACTGTTTCCATATTTAACTGAAAGAGTTCCTTTCACCGGTGTACCGGCCTTGAACACATCAGCTCCCATCACAATGGTCATATCTGTCGACTCAGGAACTTGCCACGTAGCTGTTCGCAGGTATCCTGTTTTGGTAGATGTTCCAAAACGCAGTTTGTTGGGAGAAGTAAAGAGACTCTCACCAGTCCATCCTGAAAGTCCATAGTTCGACATTTTCGTACCAATATCTGAGAAGCCGGCCGTTTTAGAATAACACTTATCGAAATTGTACTCACGCTCGAGCGCCTCCGTGGGATTCGTGGGAACACCACCAATCTTTGTCAGTTCCAGCTCATAGCCGATGGCACCACTCACGGCAGGCCATTCGACGGTGAACGATGAAGCGCCACTTACCTCCGTGCCGTCGTCGGGGGTTGGAACATCCATTTCAGGACGGCAAACGACGAATGAAACCGTATGGTTCGATGTGTTCTCGGTGATATTATCGATGTTTTTGCTCATAAACTTTGTGCCGTCGACATTATTCGAGTAAAGTGTGGCGGCAGGCGAAGTGAAGTTGGTCAGCGCTGTATTGCCCGTTGTGCCCGGCCAGGGGTCACCAGCCATATTGGAATTAGTGGGATAGAGCTGGTTGTCAGCGGGGATGATGGTCATACGCTGCCAGGTAGAGATGGTGTTTACCGCGTTGCTGGTCCATGCCCCTTCATCATAATCGACGTGCACAATGAGCAGGCCATGACCAGGCAAGCCCCGGTCGAAGCCCACCGGCTGCCGGTTCTCCAGCAGATAATACTCATCGCGGTTTTTCTCATTATACAAGATGTAAGCCTCCGCATCAGTAGCAAGTGGTTTCATGTCGTTGATGCGAGTCATCGTTTTGATTTCCGTAGGTGTCAGCCAGCCGGCAAACATACGCTCATAGGATGTGTATCCGGCTGGTGTATGGGAGGTGTTGTTATCATTGTAACTGCCAGAGCACATCACATCCCAGTCCCCCATACCGAAGTTGTTTGTACTGGTGTCGTACATATCGGGCAGGCCCAGACAATGACTGAACTCATGGCAGGCAGTACCTATGCCGTCCAAGATGCCGGTATTATAGACACCATCACCCATCAATTCAGACGAACAACCATAAGTTCTGATGGTTTTTCCGTTGTAAGTCCGGGTCAGACCATCTGCTTCAAGTGTCCATTCGTGAGGCCAGATAGTGGTTGAGTCAGCGCCTTGGGCCTGGTTGTAACCAGCATATACAACAAACACCTGATCGACCTCACCGTCTCCGTCCCAGTCGTAATTAGCGAAATTCACATCACTCCTGGCTGCATCGATTGCTTCTGCCACCATGTGTGCAGGCCTTACATCATGTTTGTTTTCTGTGGCGGCTCCGTAATATGCCATGTTTTTGCTGGTTGAATAGGGTCCGACCACATCAAAAGTAATGTTCAGTTTCCCATAGCTCTGACGGAGGAAATAATCTTTCACCGAACCGGCATTATTGTAGTCGTTATATCCTTCCTCATTAAAGAAACGATTGAAAACTGCTTTTGGATTTTGAGTCACAAATTTCACATCCTGAAACTCCATCAATATGACCAAGCCTTTTTGGTTGCCCGTCGTTACAGGTGAAGGGGTGCCCGCGCGGCGAATAGGCATATTGCGCCTTGTGGATGATGCTGTTTGCGACAGTTGCATGCGCTCACTCTTGCGCAGTGTCCATAAGCTATCTACTTCTTTTGTTGTCAGCCGCTCGTATTTCCCCTTCATTGTCTTTTTGTAAGGGTTTCCGCTTGCGTCGGTATAGAAAGAGAAATGCTCATCGCCGCGGAGTGTCAACTCCACGGTGGTGCCGTTGTCCAGACGCACGGTCTTGGTCACTCTCTTTGCCGGCACTGCCAGAACAGCTGCTGAAGCGAACATCCATGCAGCAAGTGTAAGTAATAATTTTGTCTTCATCGTTCTTTAAAAAAGGAATAATTAGTGATTTCTTAGAAAACGACCAAAGAGACGTGTCCCGTTTTTCACAGGCACACGTCTCTATAAGTCCTATCGCATTGATCTTATCAGAACGCTTATTCTGCCCGTTCATCGAATGAACGTGGTGCTTCTTTAAGTCTTCTAATATAATCCTTTTGTAAACTATTGTTGTCCTTGAACTTATGACCGTTCAGACGGAGCGCGAAATCAGTAGCATTTGCCATTCTCTTAGCTCTCTTCTTCGCGTCTGCGGAAGCACCGGGAAGGACAACCTTAAACGCTCCATTAGTTGCTGCGTAGTACGCGGTTCCATCCTCAATCTCAAACATCTGATATTGAATTGTGCCTGAACTTACCTTAGCCTCAAATATCGGGAAGTTGAACACCCCATTCTCTAACTTACCAAAGGAATTTGGCAACTGCTCCTTCACTGTATCAAATCCATAGGCTGATACATATCGGCCAGCCGGACTTGCGATACTGATAGCACCATAACCTAAATCCATGCCTATCTCCTGTGGGAGAATGTAAACATAATTAGGATCCTCAGCATTGATTTCAATATTCTTGTCGCCACCGGATACTTGGAATGCGGCAGCTACAGGCCCATATGCATTCACTACACGATAAAGACCTGGGGTCTCTGTACTTTCCTGAATCTCTACCTGGTAGGTGTATGGCTGCCCTGCTTCTGTGTAAGCCGGTACTACCATATCATCTACCCAGTAACCGATTCCGAGAGAAGTCCAAGGCTCTGCTCCACCACCGTAATACTCGAAGAAGACTGAATCTACAACCTTAGCAACGCCATCATCAAGGACGACAACTACCATTTGCAGCTTTCCGCTCATTCCCTCGGGTATAGGAGCAGTAGCATAGTCACCGCTTACCTCTGTACCTTCAAGGTCACCAGCTGCGATAGCATCGGCAACGGCACTAGCATCATCATCGGCAGAGACTACAACAGCAACAACATTGGTAGCATCCTCACCCAACTCAATGCTTGCAACAGCAGAGGTCACACCATCAGGATTGGTAAAGACACCCTCGTAGTTAAGAGTCATTGTATAATCCTTAGGAACATAGTCCGGGAAGGTAATCATTACAACACCATCTTTCTTGGTCTGGTTCCATCCTCCAACACCGTCCATATAGTAATAAGGTGCTAACTGTACCTGTCCTGGCAGACCATTTTCCTGCCATGAGAGAACCTTGTTCCATGCACCATTACTCTCAGAACGTAAGCTACTGAACGCCCAAGGATGCAACATCAGCACATCAGCTGAATAAGAAGAGTGGAAATAACCGGTATTAAGTTCATTAAAGAACACCAAATCTTTTTGAGTGATTTTAAGGCCAGCGATCTCCTGTCCAGGCTGAAGAACAGTGAAGGTGAGCCATTTCGACTGATGACCGTTAAGTCCAGGATCCTGATCTTCTTCTGCCATCTCTGCAGCAATCTGATCAAACGGAGCCTTAATACGGTACTCATTGCGGTTCTCCGTGTTCTGATAAATCTCAACATTCTTAGATTCCCATTCAAACCAGAAGCCCTCGAGCAAAGTACCGATACCAATGAAATCCAATGGCGACGGCACACCTGCCTCAAACTTGTAGATGGACTTTCCGTAAGGTGTGGTCAGCTCTTCACCACCGAGTGTAATCTCAAGATTCTTGAATTCATCGAACGGGAACTTCTCTATGTCATAGGTATAGCCAATGACAAGATTTGTCTCATTCTGCCCGGCATTGAAAGACACTGAGCTAGGGATAGTAAACAGTCCAGAAGGGTCATTGGCTGTGACAGACACAGTCACTGCACCGTCTGAGTTCATACGCTTCACAGGAATACTGAAAGTATTAGAGGTTCGCGAGAGTTCTACGGTGGCAGGCAACTCATTGCTGAAGAAGACCTGTTCTCCAGAAACAGTAGCCCAGTTATAGTCATCATCCTTATTCTCGGAGCATGATACAAACATCATTGCCAGCACACCGAGAAGTCCGAAAAACATTTTATTAATTCTCATAATTATCTATTTTTACTATGGTTACAAGTTGATTAATTGTTCCCTGGGGCAAACTGTCCTATAGGTGTGGGACCCTCCACAGCCAACGTTGGATTAGGATTGTTATGATCCTTGATAGCCCGGTTCGAATTGATCTCATAGATAGGAATACAGAGGTTCCAGTTTGGCTTGATGCCCTTACAGTTAATCTTGTAGATGTCAGAAGGAGCATTGGTGCCACTGTAATTCTGTATCACGTCTGGCTTCAGGCGCTTGGCACTTGGGAAGGCATTGCCCTCACCCCAGAACTCAATACGCATCTGGGTAAGTACCTCTAATTGCAAATTACGCAATACGCTGGTGTTATAGTTATAAGCAGGGTCACGATAGGTTGTCATGAAGTTATTAAGCAGTCTGACACCCTCTGCCACACCTTGGGATACGCCAACGGCCTCAGCTTCGATAAGATACATCTCTTCGATACGCATCACAGGAACATCTGAGGTGCCACCTACAGCATAATCACCGGTGTTGCCACCCACGCAGCGGAACTTCAGAGCGGTATAGTCTTTACACGTCTCCTTAATCCACTTCTCATTCATAGAGGTTTTATAATTATAATACTTGTAACGATCCGGGTGCAAGAAGACGTTCTTACGGAAGTCGGTCTTGGCAATCTTGTCGTAAAGGCTTCTGTCGATGCAAGGCATGTAAAGGTAGCTATAACTCCACTGAGCCTCAGGAGCAATCCAGCCTGTCCAGTTGGCAAGGTTACGCATGTTCTCGGCGTCATAGTGTACATACCACATCCAACCAGGTGTGGCAACAGCAAATGCACTGGTGGGATCTTCCCATTGTGCTGCTGTCATTGGGGTAGCACCATTGGCTGTTGCTAAATCAATAGCCATGCGTGCATACTTGGCGGCATTGGCATAATCCTCGTCCCACAGATAAACCTTGGCCTTAATACCATAAACGACTGCCAGGTTGGGCAGCAACTTTGACGATGGCTTATAGTCGCCACTGAGGCACTGCTCAGCAATATCAAGGTCGCTGAGAATGAACTTCACCATTTCGTCGTGGGGTACACGCGGATTGTTCTTAGCATCTTCCTGTGTTGTCTTCTCTGTAACAATAGGAATGGTAAGACCTTTCACTGCAGAAACATCTGTATAGATATTCTCTACCGGCTCAAAGAAGACCATGCCTAAATAGTAGAAGAAAGCGCGAGCTGCATAAGCCTGACCTGCCATTCCTCTCACATCACTGGAAGTTTCACTGCTCTCTAAGTCAACGGCACCAATCACGTCGTTAGCACACTTCACCAACTGATAGATAGTAAAGAATGGCAGATAAGCAAAATAAGAATCCTCACCGAAATTACGCGAGAAGGTATTATAATTTTGATACCAGTCATAACCAGGCTCATCACCGGGGAAGATATCGCCCAACATCTCTGTCTGTGCCAGCATGAACTGCGGGTAAGACATATCGGTCTCATGCACATGATCTCCATATACCAGGTAGCCTTCCGTCATCTTAGCGGATATACCACGCAGGGTAGCCTCAAAGGCGCTGGGCAAAGCTTCCACTTGCTCCTGGGTTGCGCTATCCGACTCGGGGAAAGTTTCGTCAATACAGCCCGTCAGCACAAAGGCAAATGCCAGTGCCAACAACGAATATATTTTATTCATCTTTTTCATACGTTTCTCTGTTTACTTTTCTTGTATTTTAGAATGTAACCGTCAAACCTCCTGAGATAGTTCTCATTGGCGAGTAATTGGTAGCATTGGTAGTAGAGCTGTAGCTCTGGCGTGGATCGAATCCCTTTCTCTTAGAGATGTAGCAAACATTCTCTGCAGCAAGGTAGATACGAAGGCCCTCAACCTGGAACTTGCGTGTGAACGATTTCGGCAGGGTGTATCCGAGGTTGATATTCTCAATGTTCAAATAGTCTGAACTGGTGAGGAAGCGAGTTGACTGACTCGATACATACAAATCCTGATACTGCCAACGAGGAATATCTGAGGTGGTATTCTCGGGAGACCATGCATTCAAGACATCACGGTGGATATTGGTTCCGGTATTGTTTGCTTCCGGATTTGCCATAAAGTTGGCATAGGTACCGTCATACTGCTTACCACCCAAAGAGAACGAGCAGTTGATAGAGAAGTCTACACCATAAGCCTTGATGGTTGTTCCAAAACCTCCATAGAGCTTAGGCAGAGTTGACTCATTTGTTACATAATAGTCGGCATCGTTGTAATCCTCTGTTTTCTCGCGGTCGATTTGCTTACGGCGGAGGATATCATTTCCCTCATAGTTGTTGGGGTCGTCAACGACATTACCCTTACTGTCGTACCAAATGTCTGCTTTGGTACCATCGGCCAGCTCTTTTTGCTCATAGACGCTCTTCCACCACTGTGCCTTACCATTCTCAGGATTCACTCCTGCCCAATCCTTCATTCGCCAGGTATACATGGATGTACCCTCAGAAATGAAGAAGCTGCCACTGGTATATCCTTCCCATACTTTTCCATCAGCATCGTAGAAGACGTTTGTCTTCTTGTCAGGATGCAGATAAGTGATCTTGTTCTTCAAGGTAGCCATATTCAAATGCACATCCCACTTCAGATTCTTCTTATTAAGGATATTCACTGTGAAGTCGGCTTCAACACCAGTATTGTAAAGGTCACCCACGTTGTCGTAATAGTTGGCATATCCTAAAGAAGGAGCCACTGAGAACGAGAAGAGCATGTCGGTGGTCTTGCGATAGTAATACTCGATATCACCTATAACACGGCCTTTAAACAGCTGGAACTCCAAACCAGCATTGAGGTTGCTGTTCGTCTCCCATGTAATGTCGGGAGTTCCTTTTGAACTGAAGGCCAGTCCAGGATAGCCACCTGAGTTCATCAGAGAGAATGTGTTGGTGTAGCGGTAACTACCAATATTGTCGTTACCCTGAGAACCATAAGAGAACTTCACTTTCAGTTCGTCAACCCAATCCCATTTGAAGAAGCTCTCCTTGTTGATCAGCCAGCTGGCACCAACAGACCAGAAGCTACCCCAACGATAGTCTTTGCTGAAGCGTGAAGAAGCGTCACGACGGAAACTACCCTGCAAGAAGTATTTCATGTCATAGTCGTAAAGAACACGTCCAAAGTAACCTTCGTTATTGTAGCGAGAACGATACGAATAAGAACTCTTTCCATCCACAACGGCACCGCTCAGTTCTTTGTTTTCCTGAGAGAACATCTGCGACCTGGAAGCACCAAGATGTGCAGCACGGCTGTCATAGTATTCATGACCGAGCATAGCACCAATGTTGTGATGACCGGCAATGGTCGTATTATAGTTCAACAGCTGCTGGAAATTATAATTATATGAGCGTACATGCTCTTTCTCAACAGTACCGCCAGTCGTATCGAACTGTCCGTAATAGGGATTGTAAACATAAGTAACTCTGGTCTCATCAAGGTTGAAAGTTCCATTAATCGTGAAGACAAGTCCTTTCAGAATGTTAAAGTCAACGAAAGCATTACCAGTGGCTGCATTACCTTCGCTGTTGCGGGTGTTCAGGCGTGAGTCCATGATAGGGTTGGCATTGTTGATGAAAGGACGAGCCAGACCGGCGTTCATACCGTTACCATAGTCCATCATCTTCAGTCCATTGTTGTCAACCATGATATTTCCCTGTCCGTCGCGGAGCCAGATAGGATAGATAGGAGCTATCTGTGAAGTAAAGGCCCAGATGTTTCCTGTTGAAGAAGAGCTACCGTTATTTCCCAGCGAGTTGTAGTCGAAACGGGTATATGAGATGTTTCCACCTACCTTCAGCCATTTCTTTGCCTGATAGTCAGCACGCAGACGAGCGGTATAGCGCTTCATGTCCGATGCATCGGTGATACCCTCGTTGTCCAGATATCCCATTGACATATAGAATGATGAACGCTCTGAAGCTGCACTTACACTTGCATTATACTCCTGGCGCAAACCTGTACGTGTTCCCTCTTCTTCCCAGTCGTCAGGAATCATGTAATACTCCTTGCCATTATAGTTATAGGTGTATCCGAGTTTTGCGTTAGGATTAAGTTTGCCGTCGCGTCCGATGATATACTGTCCGTCGGGCACGGTCCAGATGTTGTAATTCAAACCTCCATCAGCTGCAGAACCCGTCAACACACCGTTGGCACTTACCCATGCATCATAGGGGTCCTGACCCTTGTTGTTGATGAAATAATTCTCAAGAGCCTTGAAATGCGTCTCATAGTAAGCCTGCGGAGTGCGGAATGTGTCATAGTGCTGCAGTGCGCGGGTATTTGCACCCCACTTAGCATCAAACACCACTGTAGCATCTCTTCCTTGCTTTGCCTTCTTGGTGGTAATCATGATGACACCATTGGCACCACGTGCACCGTAAAGGGCATTCGATGCGGCATCCTTCAAGACTGTCATCGACTCCACATCGTTCGGGTTCAGGTTATTCAGGTCACCACTATATGGAGCACCGTCTACGATAACCAGCGGGTCCATACCGGCACCTAGCGAACTGAAACCACGAATACGAATGGTAGATGAAGCGCCTGGAGCACCGTTGGACGATGTCAGCTGGACACCTGGCACAGCACCTGCAAGAGCACTCGTTACATCGGTTACCTGTGATAAGGCAAGTTCTTCTGCTCCCACTACTTTAGCAGAGCCTGTAAATGCCGACTTTTTCTGAGTTCCGAAAGCCACCACAATCACCTCGTCAAGCATCTTCTGGTCGTGCTGCAGCACGATTTGCATGTTGGGTTTGATGGTCACTGTCTGTGTCTCATAGCCCACATACGACACTGAAATCTTGTTGTGTCCGGCACGAGGGGTGAGCGTGAACTTACCATTTGAGTCAGTTACTGAGCCAAAATTAGTTCCCACCAAACGGATGGTAGCGCCGATAATCGGCTCTCCATCGTCAGCAGATACTACGGTTCCAGAGACTGTGTTTTGTGCCAACGCCATTCCCAAACTGAGGAACAGGCAGGCTAACAACATAGATAGTCTTTTTTCCATAAATCTCTCTCGTTTTTTAAATGGTTTATAATTAATGGTTGAAAAATCCGTACATAAATAGTAGTGAGTCACAGTACCACCAAGACTTGCCAGTCAACAAGGCAGCCCAGCTTTTCCCGCTACTGCACAACTCCCGGGGGGAGGCACGCAATAATTTTTGTATTCCATAAACATAACGACCATGATTAAAATTAAATTTGAATTCAACATCCATGTGCTCAAAGAAGGCAATACCGTTGCCAGCACACTGACAACAGGAAAACAAGTAAACAGTACAGAAGAATTAGTTAAGAAAGTTGCCGATTTCTTCGCTATTTCTAGACTTGAGATTGACAAGGCGGAGAGGAAAGGCCGTTTCAGCACCGCCCGCAACTACCAGACCGCCATTCGTTCGTTACGCCGCTTTGTAGGCAAAGCAGAATTACCACTTCATCTGATGGATGTCATGCTGATGGAGCAATATCAAAGATGGCTGCGCGAGAAAGGCATCTGCCCGAACACCAGCTCATGCTACATGCGCTCACTGCGAGCACTCTACAATCGTGCCGCCGCTGAAGCTGGCATCGAGACTGGTAAACCATTCGGGAAAGTGTACACCGGGCATGCCGAGACGGTGAAACGTTCTGTCTCTACCGACGACATCCGCAGCATCCGACGGGCTGATCTCAGGAGCAAACCATTATTAGAACTCACACGCGACATCTTCCTTTTCTGCTATTATGCCATGGGCATGCCTTTCGTGGATGTCGCCTTCCTAAGGAAAGACAATATCAAAGACGGCTTTATCGTCTATTACAGGCATAAAACAGGACAGCAAATACGCATCAAACTAGAATCTTGCATGTATCACATCATGAAGAAATACGAGCAAGCAGACCGCCCTTATCTCTTTCCCATCATTTCCTCGGAAGAACAAAGACTGGCGCACCATCAATATGTCGTCGCCCTGGGCCGCTACAACCGCTGCTTGAAGCGAATAGCCCGCATCGCCAACGTGGAGTCTAATCTAACCTCATACGTGGTGCGTCACTCGTGGGCCAGTAATGCCTACGAACAGAATGTCGACTTGCCGGTTATCTCGAAGGCGCTCGGTCACACTGACACCCAAACCACGCTTATTTATATCCGCGGCATCAACGACCAACGACTCGAACATGCTAATCGAAAACTACTGAAAAATATACAGAAATGAGCGACAACCTTCCTCTTTTACACAATATTCGACTTCTTTCCCCCACATTTTTCCTTACTCAAAAAACGTAACTCTATATATAAAATAAGGTATAGAGAGGGGGTGCGCTACGATAATTTAACATTTATTGTTAAAAAATGTTTTACAATGCATATTTTTAAAAAAATTATTTGTTCGGTTAATAATTATTTTCTAATTTTGCAAATAGCCTAGATTGTTTTCTCGGCATGCGTGCCTCCCCCCGGGAGTTGTGCAGTAGCGGGAAAAGCTGGGCTGCCTTGTTGACTGGCAAGTCTTGGTGGTACTGTGACTCACTACTATTTATGTACGGATTTTTCAACCATTAATTATAAACCATTTAAAAAACGAGAGAGATTTATGGAAAAAAGACTATCTATGTTTTTAGCCTCTCTGTTCCTGAGCATTGGTATGGCGTTCTCGCAGACCATTATCTCTGGAACCGTAGTATCTGCCGACGACGGTGAGCCGATTATCGGTGCCACCATCCGTTTGGTTGGAACAAGTCTAGGTGCTGTCACCGACGCTAATGGTAAGTTTTCATTTACCCAGCGCCAAGGTGTGAAGCAGATTACAGTATCGTATGTGGGTTATGAGACGCAAACTCTGAACATCAAGCCTAACATGCACGTTTATTTACGTCAGGACCAAAAGCAGTTGGACGAGGTGATTGTTGTGGCCTATGGAACACAGAAGAAAGCATCGTTCACAGGTTCTGCTGCCACGATGAAATCGGAGAAAATTGAGAAACTGCAGGTGTCTAACCTCTCGAAAGCTTTTGAGGGTGCCATGGCCGGTGTGCAGTCGTTCTCGTCTAGCGGTACACCAGGTTCGGGTGCCACTATTCTGGTGCGTGGTATTGGTTCTATCTCTAGCTCGCAGACACCACTTATTGTGGTTGACGGTGTGCCTTATGAGGGTTCGCTCAACTCTCTTCCTTCGCACGACATTGAGTCAGTGACCGTGCTGAAAGACGCTGCTGCAAACTCTATGTATGGTGCCCGTGGTTCGAATGGTGTAATCATGGTAACCACAAAGAGCGCAAAGGTGGGCAAGCCCAAAATCACCTTCGACGGTCGTTGGGGATTCAATGCCCGTGGTGTGAAGAACTACGACATCATTTCTGACGATGGCGAATACTATGAGATGTTTTGGGAGGCTGTTCGTAACAGTAAGATTGGAGAACTGGGAATGGTTGGAGCCAACAACTATGCTTCACAGAACCTGATTGAGATTCTGAAATACAACAAGTTCAAAGGCATTGCCGACAATCAGCTTATCGATCCGATGACTGGAAAACTTAATCCTGCTGCCACACAAAAGAAGTGGAACGACAGTTGGATGGACGATCCCTTCGAGAACGGTTTCCGTCACGAATATAATGCAACGATTAGTTCGGGTTCAGAGAATACCCAGCTATATGCTTCATTAGGCTATCTGGGTGACGAAGGTTATATGGTAGGATCAGGATTCGACCGTTATTCTGCTCGTATCAAGATGGATCAGAAGATAGGCAAGAGCATCCGCATCGGTGGTAACATAGCCTATGCCAACACCATTCAGAAACAGTTCAATGGCTCGGTGAGCAGCAACTTCTCTAACATCTTTATGTTCTCACAGAGCATTGCTCCTATTTATCCTATCTATCTGTACGATCAAGAGGGAAATCTGATGTACGATGAGAAAGGTGAAGTACGTTATGACTTCGGTGAAGGCCGTCCTTATGGTTCTAACCAAAACCCACTTGCTGTAGCCTTGAGAAACCAGGTCATCACCACTCGTGACAACCTTACTACTCGTGGTTATTTCGAATGGACATTCCTGAAGGACTTCAAGTTTACCGCAAATATTGCTTACGACCTGTTCAATACATTCTATTCAGAGTATAACACTCCTATCGGTGGTGATGCCCTGAATGTGGGTGGTCGTGGTGAAAAAGAGGTGCAACGTTATGCTGCCATGAACATCAACCAGCTGCTTGACTGGAATCACTCATTCGGCGAGCACGGAGTACATGTATTGCTGGGTCATGAGACAAAGAATGACCATACTAAGTATATGTATGGCCACATGACCAACTTTGCCGATCCTAACAATCCTGAGTTTGCTAATGCGGCTCAGTATCAAGATCTTACATCTTACACATCTGAGTACGCTTTGGAAGGTTACTTCGCTAAAGGAGAATATGACTATCTGAATCGTTACTATTTCACAGCCAGTGTTCGTCGTGATGGTAGCTCGCGCTTCCACAAAGACAACCGCTGGGGTACATTCTGGGCTGTCGGTGCATCATGGCGTCTGAAAGAAGAGCCTTGGCTGAAAAATGTGAAATGGCTCGACAACCTGAAGGTGAAGACCAGTTATGGTACTCAGGGTAACGATAATGTGGGCTATGCACACAACTACACCGACCTGTATCAAGTTGACCGCGTGTCTGGCGCTGCTGCTTTCACGAAGATAAATCGCGGAAACAAAGACCTCACTTGGGAAAAGAGCCGTAACTTCAATGTAGGTATCGAGGCTGGATTCTGGAAACGTCTGAATGTGAATTTCGAGTTCTTCATCAAAGAGACCAAGGATATGCTTTATGCCAGCCCTCTGGCTCCATCAGAAGGTTCGCCCAGCTCTATCTACCGCAATGAGATGGATATGAAGAACACCGGTGTCGAACTGGAACTTAGCGGCGATATCATCAAGACAAATAATGTAAGATGGAATGCCTCACTCAACCTCACCCACTATAAGAACGAACTGACCCGACTGCCCAACTCAAAGCCGGCAGACCTTTATCCCAACGGATATGCAGCAGGTACCTACTGGCGCAAACTCGGCGGTTCTCTATATGACTTCTACTATTACGAGTACGCAGGTGTTGATCCCACCAATGGTAAGCCTCAGTATAATAAGTACATCTATGAGACCGATGAGAACGGAAAGACACTCAGAGACGGCAATGGCGACGAAATCGTGAAGGAAGTTAAATTGGTCAACTCTATCACAGATGCCACTCAGCGCCAGACGGGCAAGTCTGCAATTCCCGACCTTACAGGCGGATTGAGCACAACTCTTGAGGCTTATGGATTCGACCTCTCAGTATCAACAGCCTTCCAGTTGGGCGGTTATGTGTTTGACTCTTACTACAACTCGCTGATGGGAGCAGGCTCAGAAGGACACAACTTCCACAAGGACTTGTTCAACCGCTGGACACCGGCCCACACCGATACTAACATCCCGGCACTCGGCTATAATGTGCAGGATGCAGGCATTAGCGGAAACTCAGGTTACTACTTGACCAAGGCATCTTACTTCAGCCTCCGCAACGTGACTTTGGGCTACACTCTTCCCTATAATTGGATTAAGGGTCTGGGACTGGATCACGTAAGAGTTTATCTTACTGGCGACAACATCTGGCTGCAGTCAAAGCGTAAAGGACTTGACCCACGTCAGAGTGTCAGCGGAACGACTGGCTATGTTTATTCTGCACTCAGCTCTTATTCTATTGGCCTGAATCTGTCATTCTAGTTTAGTTAACCATTCAAATTTATCAAGAATATGAAAATATTAAAGAATATTGCAATCGGATTAGTTGCTTTGGCCACACTCAGTGCCTGCGGCAGCGACTATCTTGATACGGAATACACAAGATATCTGGGTGAGGAAGAAGCTGCTTCGGCTGCTGCGCAAAATCCAGACGTATTCCTCAATGGTATGTGGTCGTGGATGGTAAGATATGAGGGCCGTCACGACTCTTATGGAATCTTCACCATCTTTATGGATACACAAGTGATGGGTCAGGATATTGCTTTCCAGACCTCTAGCTGGTACGATTACGACTATCAACTTGACTACCGTGATGAGCCATACGTGCGTACAAGCTCGTTCTGGACTACACTCTACACGCTGATTGCTAAAGCCAACGAAATTATCAGCCTCTATCCTAATGGTGCTGAGACTGTTAGCGAGAAAGGACTGCTCGGACAAGCTTATGCCATCCGTGGTATGTCGTACTACTATCTGATACAGATTTACCAAGACTACCTTAATGCTGACGGTAGCATCAACCGGGCTGCACCTGGTGTTCCAATCATCTATAACAACGTAGATGGTAAGACTGAGGAAGAAATGGACAAGGCTAAGGGCCGTAATACTGTAGGTGATGTGCTTGATGAAGCACAGAGCAATCTGGAGAAGAGCGTAGAGTACCTGGGTGCTGGCTATGAGCGCCCCAGCAAGAACTATATCGATGTTCATGTAGCTAATGGTCTGTTGGCTCGCTTCTACTTGCTCACTCAGCAATGGCAGAAAGCCGCTGACGCAGCCAAGGCCGCAAGAAGTGGCTACACTCTGATGGACAATGAAGGGCTTCATGCCGGATTCAACAGTGTTGACAATGTAGAGTGGATGTGGGGATTCCACCACACTACAGAGACCATTACCAGCTATGCTTCTTTGTTCTCCCACCTTGCTAGCTCAGGCCCTGGCTACGGACGTAACTATCCGTTCCTCATCGATGCCCAGCTCTACAGCGAGATTCCTGAGTCAGACTATCGTAAGAGTTTGTTTAACGGACCTCAAGGCGATCCCAGCCAGCCTACTACAGGCGGAAGGAGACCATACGCCAACCAGAAGTTCCTTTACAACGCCGACTGGCTTTGCGACTACATGTATATGCGTGCCGCAGAGATGGTGCTTATCGAGGCCGAGGCTTATGCACACCTGAACAATGGCAATAAAGCCGCTCAAGTGTTGGGCGAGTTGATGGCAAAGCGTCAGCCAGATTGGAACAAGGATTTGGTAACCGTAGAGGATGTCTATAAGCAGCGTCGCATTGAGCTTTGGGGTGAGGGCTTCACCTACTTCGACCTGAAGCGACTGAACAAAGGTATTGACCGCAGTTACAGCGGCAGCAACCACAACTACAAGCTTGTTGTTCCTGCCCACGACGTGAAGTGGACATTCCAGCTCCCACGCTCTGAGATGCAGGAGAATACTCATATTGATGCTTCTGAGCAGAACAAGTAATACTTAAACAATAGGAGATATAAAAATGAAGAATATATTCAAATACATCATTCCGTGTCTGGCTATGGCTTTTGCTTTTGCAAGCTGTGATGACACCATGGACGACAAGTCGGTCATCGACTCTCAATATGAGAGCCAGTTTAAGACCGCTACTATCTCTATCTCTTCTCTCACTGCACCAGCTTTCAATACTATCAATGTGGCTTGTGCGGTTGGTGATGCCAACGATGTGGCCGAGCAGGGAATCCAGATTTCCACCACCGACAATTTTGATAATGCCTCTTATATGGTAAACGATACTGTCGAGGCTGCATTTTCAATGGATGTGGACGGACTGGATGAATTGAGCACTTACTATGTTCGTGCTTATGCCATGTCGAAAAACGGCAATGTGGTTTACAGCAACTCTCAAAGTATTACCACGCCAGAGGCTCCCACAATTCCTATAGAAGGTGTTTATACGGCAACTGAGATTGATCGTGACGATGCTGGTAACTGGAAACCTGCTGACCGATACAAGATGCTCATAGAATTTGAGGAGGGTAGCACCGAGATTGTGAATATCACGAACATCTGGAATGGCGGCATGACTGTTCAAGGTGTTTACGATGAAGCAAAAGGTACAATCACCGTTCCAAACTACCAGGTGATTTATAATCATGCTACTTATGGTGAAGTTTGGATTCAAGGTGTCAATCAGGCTGTCAGCGCCTACACCTCATCCGTGACGTTCACTTATAACAAGAAGGGTGGTCTTATGGTATCTACTCCTATGGGCGCTATCTGTGCCGCAGGCGCGTTTGGATTCTTCTATCTAGAAATGCAACATGACTAAAACAAACTTTTTGAAGTTTATAATCTTTGTCTGCCTTATGGCAGTAACATCATCATCTCTCGCCGGTGTTCGCACCGAGCGAGAGATGTTGGCTATTGCCAAAGAGAAATTGAGTAAAGGTAGACTAGATGCTACCCGGGCAGCAGGAAAAGATATTGCTAAGTTGGTTGATGAGAAGCAGTATTGCATCTACGGCCGCGAAGATATGGGGTTTGTAGTCGTCAGCCGCAATGACGCTTTCAAACCCGTTATTGCCTATTCGGATGCTAAGTTTGACAAAAACGTCATTCCGTGTGGTATGCAGTGGTGGCTGGAAGGAATGAGCAGTGTTATGGAGCAGGGCTCTTACTCGCAGAATTCCATGACAGGTACAGCAAAGAAAGCTCAAGCTGTTGATCAACTGTGTGCTACTGAATGGGGGCAGGGTTATCCTTATAATTACAAGTGTCCTGTTTTTGACAGCTCAAAGGCTCCAACAGGTTGTGTGGCTACTGCTATGGCACAAATCATGAAATACTTTGCCTATCCCGCTCAAGGTAAAGGAAAAGGCTATTATCAGAAAGGTGGCAACGCAGGCAGGGTGACTGAGCCGACAACATCTGTCTATGAATGGGATAAAATGCTCAATCAGTACGATTCGGAAAAAACGCTACCTGATGAAGAGAGTTTGCCCATCGCCACTATTATGAAGGAGGCAGGTCTTGCTGCCCACATGAATTACGATGAGAGCGGGAGCGGCGCCTATGCCACAAGTGCAGCTTATGGCTTTTGTAATAACTTCAGTTATGACTCATTGGCTATGCACTGTTATGACCGCGAATATTTCGATAATGAAAAGTGGATGGATATCATCTATGACGAACTGGCAGCAAAACGACCTATCTTATATACAGGAGTTGACAAAGCCTCAGGAGGACATGCTTTTGTTTTCGACGGATATGATGAGAATGGTTTTATTCACGTTAATTGGGGATGGGATGGCAGAGGAAACGGTTACTTCGACATCGCCGATCTAGCTCCTGTTACCAACCCGCGCGAAGGGCCGACGGCGCACTATAATTATAACCAGACGATGGTGGTAGGATTCAAGTGCCAGTCTACACCCGATGCAGATGAAAAATACAAGTCAATGATTTGTACCGACGCTTATACCATCAGTTTCACCAAACAGATGTTGACAGTAAAGAGCGAGAATCTGTACAATTTGCATTTCTTGACTTTTTATGGAAATATTGGTGTCTATTTTGTTAGTGAGGATGGTAAGCCTGAAAACAATGTTTTCATCCAAGCAGGCCAAGGTGGATATACAACAGCCTCGTTATATGGAATGCAGGGCATTAATAACATGGTGATATACGGTAGTAAAGTTGTTCCAGGTAATTATACAGTTTACTTGGCATCTAAGGCTGTACAGGACGAAGAGCCTCAACCTGTGAGTTGTCATGGAGGTCCTGTATGTTATCACTTTAAAAAGAATGAGGACAAGTCTGTTGAGGTGTCTGAGCAAGAAAAAATGGCCACAGCCATTCAAACAGTTACCCTGAATAAGGATATGGATCATACAAAGGTTTACAACCTGCGTGGCCAGTATGTGGGTAATGACATCAATGCCCTGCCAAGTGGTGTTTACATCGTTGGCGGAAAGAAAGTGGTGAAGTAAACACTCCTTTATCTCCTTTAATAGAAAAAGGATAAGCTTCGATGGTGAAGCCTATCCTTTTTTCTTTTTCCGTTATTACAACTCTCTCGCCTGTCCTACTGCCGCAACAGATTCAGTTCGGCCTTGGGGGCTAGGGCGTTGCTGGTCTTCTCGGTGTATTCGGTGAGACGGAGTGGTGCCGTAAGGCGGATGTCGCGGCTGTTGGCTCCAACACGGATGGTGTAGGTGCCGGCCTCAACGAGCCACTGGCTGCCAGCCTCATCAAACGAGGCGAGGTCGCGCTTCTGCATGGTCATGGTGAGAGTCTGACTCTCGCCGGGTTTCAGCTCGCGGGTCTTTCCGAACGACTTCAGCTCTTGCACGGGTTTCTCGAGGGTGCCTTTGGGGGCGGCGACATACACCTGGACAATTTCCTTACCGCTGGTGCTGCCGGTGTTTTTCACCACTACGCTCACCTCTATGCTGCCGTTCTTCTGCTCTTTCACCTTCAGACTGCTATAGGCGAAGGTGGTGTAGCTCAGACCGAAGCCGAAAGGATAGGCCACGGGCTGCTGGAAGGTGTCGAAGTAGCGATAGCCCACATAGATATCCTCGTTGTGGCGGGTGTAATCATAGCCCTGCACGCCTTCTTTCTTGTTGCCTTTTGCCTCTACGTAATTGTAGAGCGGCATGACGACGGGGAAGTCCTTGGTCGAGGGATGGTCGGCGGCGGCAATGGGCCATGTCATGGTGAGCTTGCCGCTGGGGTTGGCCTTGCCCGTGAGGATGTCGGCAACGGTGTTGCCTCCCTCCTCGCCTGGCTGCCATGCCACGAGGATGGCATCGGGATAGTGGCTCCACGAAGCCGTCTCGATGACCGAGCCGCTGTTGATGATCACCACCACAGGCTTGCCCTGTGCATGATAGGTGTTACACACATCGTAGATCATCTGTCGCTCGTCGGCAGTGAGGTTGAACTCACCCTCTATGTCGCGGTCGATGCCCTCGCCGGCCTGACGGCCGATGGTGATGATGGCAGCGTCGCTCTTCCCAGACTCACTGATGATGCACCGCTGGCTGATGGTCAGCTCAGGATATTTCTGGTCGCCGAACTCCGCGCGCTGGAACCACATGGCGGGGTCGCGGTCGGCCTCGAACTTTAGGGCGGCAAACTCGACATACTTCTGATAGATGTCGGTCAGCGTCTTGCTGGTGCCGATGCCGGCATTCTTCAGTCCTTCCACCATATCTACAATATAAGGTGTGTGCACACAGCCCGAGCCGGTGCCACCGGAAAGGAAGTGATAAGAGCTGACACCAAAGAGAGCCACGGTTTCTATCTTCTGACTGCCCTCTGTCCGCCAGGGCAATGTGCCGTTGTTCTTGAGCAGCACCATGCCTTCGGCCGCCGTCTGACGGGTGATCTGGGCATGGGCTTTCAGGTCGGGCGCATTGGTGTAGGGATACTTGCGGAAGCTGGGCGTCTTAACGATGTATTCGAGCATGCGGCGCACATTACGGTCGACGTACTTGATGTCGAGGGTTCCGTTCTTCACACCAGCCACAATCTCCTCGGCCTGTGCCTTCTGTCCGGGCTCCAGCAAGTCGTTGCCGGCAATCACCTCGTCGATGGTGCGCAGGCCTTTGCGGATGCCTATCCAGTCGGTCATCACAATGCCCTTGTAGCCCCAGTCGTCGCGCAGAATCTTGGTGAGCAGGTCGTGGTTGCCCATGGAGTACTGTCCGTTCACCTGGTTGTAGGAGGCCATGATGGTCCATGGGTTGCTCTCGCGGACGGCTATCTCGAAGCCACGCAGATAAAGCTCGCGGGCAGCGCGCTGACTGAGTTGCTCGTCGAGGCGGGTGCGCTGTGTCTCCTGTGAGTTCACCGCATAGTGCTTGGCCGACACACCGGCGCCCTGGCTCTGCACGCCACGGATATAGGCGGCGGCAATCTTACCCGTGAGCAACGGGTCCTCGCTGTAATACTCGAAGTTACGGCCGCACAATGGGTTGCGGTGCAGGTTCATGCCCGGACCGAGAATCACGTCGCAGCGGTACTCCATGGTCTCGTTGCCGATGGCCTGTCCCACCCTATTCACCAACTCGGTGTTCCAGGTAGATGCCAGACAGGTGCCGATGGGGAAACCGGTGGCATAATAAGTCTTCTCATCACCCTTGCGGGTAGGGTCGATGCGCACACCGGCAGGACCGTCGGTGAGCACCGTGGCAGGTATGCCCAGACGAGGAATGGCCGCCGTGGTACCGGCGGCACCGGGCACCAGCTTGGCCTCGCTGCCAACGACAGCGGTGCTGCTGAAAAACTTGTTGGCACCACCCACCAGCAGCTGGGCTTTCTCCTCGAGGGTCATGGCACTGAGCACCTCGTCGATATTGTCGGCACGCAACTGAGGCGCGCTGGTTTGTGCCTGCAGTCCTGTGGTACAAGCGACTGCAGCGCACAAAAGCGTTGTTTTCATGTTCATTTCTTGATTCCCAGCTCGCGGGCCCAGATATCGTAGTTGTTCTTCTCGGCCTCGCGGGTCTCACCGTCGGCAATGATCACCTTCTTGGCGAAATCGTTGATAGCACGCAGGATGAGTGCTTTCTCCAACACATTGAAGCCGTCGAGGAATGCCTTGGTCTCGGCAATGACAGGATACAGCTCGTACTGGTGGTTCAGGGTGTCGCGCACGTCGGCCTTGAGCTGCTCGTCGACATCGCCAAACTGCTCTATACCGGCAATGAATCCCTCTATAAAATCTTTCTCGCGGTCGCTATACACACCGTCGCAGTTGGCAAACATCAGACCGGTCTTGGCGGTCAGTTTTATCACATCGAATATTTTTTCCATTGTGTTTCCTCCTTATTAATTATTTAACCTCCTCGAACTCATCGCCGGCAGCTGCCTGCTCGTCCATGACACCGGCACGGTTGCCGAACACACTCTTGGCAATATTGATGATGTTGATGGCTCCAGTGGCCAGACTTCCCAGTCCGCCGCCAGCCAGCACCTTACCCAGAATGTCCTGAATGTTGATGCCTCCGGCGGGAGCTTGCTCTTCCACCTCCTCCACTTCTTCTTCCACTTCAGCTTCCTCTTCCTGTACGGGAGCATTGCCAGCACCCAGTTTGCCCAGGATATCCTGCAGGCTGATGCCTCCGCCAGCCACGGCGCCGCCCAGCTTGCCCAGAATGTCTTGCAGGTTGATACCTCCAGGAGCAGCTGTCTCCTCGGCAGCCACCTCTTCCTGCTCGTCCTCGCCAGTCACGGCACTAGTGTCGAAATTGCCGTCGCCGACGCCGATTTCGTTCAGAATGTCTTGCAGCGAACCGCCTTCACTGCCCTCGCTCTGACCGGCAGCACCCCCGAGAATGGAGCCAAGGCCGGCATTCTTAATGATGTTCTCTAAAAAACTTCCCATAGATTTAGTGTTTAGTTATACATGAAAGATTTTTGCAAAAATAGCAAAATATTTGGATAATACCTAATAAAATAGTAATTTTGCACGCTGAAAAGTCGATTTTTTAATTATTAGTATTTTTTATGGCAAAGAAAGCATTGTTGATGATCCTCGACGGATGGGGCATCGGAAAACGAGGTAAGGGCGACGTGATTTACAATACTCCAACTCCTTATCTTGACTATTTAACAGCAGTTAGTGCACACGCTCAGTTGCAGGCCAGCGGCGAAGACGTGGGTCTTCCCGACGGACAGATGGGCAACTCGGAAGTGGGACACCTCAATATCGGTGCCGGACGCATTGTTTATCAGGACCTTGTGAAAATCAACCGCGCCTGCAAGGACGGCTCTATCATGGAGAACCCGCAGGTGAAGGCCGCCTATAGCTACGCCAAGGAGCAAGGCAAGAAGCTCCACCTGATGGGACTGACCTCCGACGGTGGCGTGCACTCAAGCCTCGACCATCTGTTCAAACTTATCGAGGTGGGTAAGGCCTACGGACTGAAAGACCAGACCTTCGTCCACTGCTTCATGGACGGTCGCGACACCGACCCGAAGAGCGGTAAGGGATTCATCCAGCAAGTGAGCGACGTTTGTGCCCAGAACGACGCACATATTGCCAGCATCGTGGGCCGCTTCTATGCCATGGACCGCGACAAGCGCTGGGAGCGTGTGAAAGAGGCTTACGACCTGCTCGTGAAGGGTGAGGGCAAGCAGAGCACCGACATGGTACAGGCCATGCAGGAGAGCTACGACGAGGGCGTCACCGACGAGTTCATCAAGCCTATCAACAACGCTGCCGTCAACGGACTCATTGAGGAGGGCGACGTCATCATCTTCATCAATTTCCGCAACGACCGCGCCAAGGAGCTCACCATCGTGCTCACCCAGCAGGATATGCCCGAGCAGGGCATGCAGACCATCCCCGGCCTGCAATACTATTGCATGACTCCCTACGACGCCTCGTTCACTGGCGTGCACATCCTCTTCCCGAAAGAGAATGTGGAGGACACACTGGGCGAATACCTCTCGAAGCAGGGCAAGCGCCAGCTGCACACTGCCGAGACCGAGAAATATGCTCACGTCACCTTCTTCTTCAATGGTGGACGCGAGGCTCCCTTCGAGGGTGAGGACCGCATTCTGGTGCCCAGTCCGAAGGTGGCTACCTACGACCTGAAACCCGAAATGTCAGCCTACGAGGTGAAAGACAAGCTCGTCGGAGCCATCAATACTCAGGAGTACGACTTCATCGTGGTGAACTTCGCCAACGGCGACATGGTGGGCCATACTGGTGTCTACAATGCCATTGCCAAGGCCGTATGGGCCGTCGACAACTGCGTGCGCGAGGTCATCGAGACTGCCAAGAAGAACGATTATGAGGCCATCATCATTGCCGACCACGGTAATGCCGACAATGCCATCAACCCCGACGGCACACCTAACACGGCCCACTCGCTGAACCCCGTACCGTTTATCTATGTCACCAACAACAATTCGGCAACAGTGAAAGACGGTCGTCTGGCCGATGTGGCTCCATCCATCCTTCATATCATGGGGCTGGAGCAGCCCGCCGATATGACCGGTGAGTGCCTCATCTCGGATAACCGATAATACATAAGTAATGAGTCAGGTGATGTCAAGTCATCTGACTCATTTTGTTTTCTCTCCAATCCTCATCGCTCATGGAAGAAACGAGACAGCAGGCTTTTGAACAGATCTATCGCAAACATTATTTGCGACTGTTCCGCTATGCGCTCAGCTGGTTGGAAGATGAGGATGTGGCGAAGGATATCGTTGCCGATTTATTCAGTGACTTGTGGGATAACAATACCGTCTTGCAGCCTGACACGGTGGATTATTATCTCGGTAGGGCCATCAAGAACCGTTGTGTGAACTACCTGCGACACAAAAACGTGGAGCGGAAAGCAATCGAGGAGATGATCACCCATAAGGAATCGGTGATCGGTGATACCCCCGACGTGCTGGAAGAACGCATGGCAATGGTGACGAAGGTCATGGAAGGCATGAGCGCCAAGATGCGTTTTGTCATCGAGCAGCACTACCTGGAAGGCAAGAAATATGATGAACTGGCTGAGATCATGGGCACTACGCCAGGAATGGTACACAAATATGTAAGTGGAGCTTTGAAGATATTCCGTGAGGCTTTCGGAAATAAATCCTCTTTTGAGGGGTACCGAACACTTTTGATGCTTGTATTATCAATGTAGGCGTTTTGCGACTATTGCCACTATTAATGAACAATTATGAACGAGATAAAGAACATGGATGAACAGCAGATGGGTGATCTGATAAAACTCAATCACCGTCTTAACAACGCTCATCACCCCGATGTGGATGAGGAGTGGAAGGCATTCAGTGAGAAGAAATTCTCTGAGGAACCTGCTGTGGTACACGAGGAGCCATCTATTTCTGCACCTCGTCGTCCCTTGTGGCATCTGTATGTCTCTGCTTTAGTGGGAGCTGCAGCCATGTTCTTAATTATCTTTACGTTCCGTCATCAGCTATTTCCTAATCAGGCGGTGAATACCTCCGAGCTAGGCGAGGTGGCGATGGTATATGATGAGAATCCTCAGCGGGTGGCTTTACAGGGAGAAGGCGCCAAGGCTGTTGATGTCACCCAGCGCGACTCTATCTCTTTCTATCCTTCATCAGCGAATAATGCCCTTAACTCCAAACTCTCAACCCTTAGCCAAAAGATGCAGCGACTGTCAACACCACGTGGTATGGACTATAAGGTGATTCTTGCCGACGGCTCTGAGGTGTGGCTGAATGCGGAGAGCCGGATCGAGTTCCCCACGAATTTCCAAGGGAATGAGCGAAGGGTAAAACTCCTGGGTGAGGCATATTTTAAGGTGACCCGCAACGAGAAATCTCCTTTTATCGTCAGCACTGACCAGATGGAGGTAAGGGTGCTGGGCACAGAGTTTAACCTGAAGAGTTATGCTAATGAGGCGGCTCACGTGACTCTGGTGAAAGGTAGCGTGGAAGTGGGTGACAAACGTCTGACTCCCGGTCAGGATGCCTGGTATGACAAAGAAGGTAACATTCAGGTGGCTGAGGTGGATGTCTATGACATCGTGCAGTGGAAAGACGGTTTCTTCTACTTCAATGATAAGTCACTGGTGACGGTATTGCGTGAGTTGGGTCGCTGGTACAACTTAGGTGTCATCTTCCGCAATGCCAATGCAATGAACCATAAAGTACACTTCTCAGCCTTGCGTGAGGGTACTGTCGAAGAGGCTTTGTCCAGTCTGAACAGTCTGCGTAAGGTAAAGATTACGCTGCAAGGTAATAACATTATCGTGGAATAATGATTCTTTCCATAGGAGATAATCCCTTTTCCAAAAGCAAAACAACTTGTTTTACTTTGGAAAAGGTGATCATTTCTACTAGTAAAAGGTACTATTACTAAGGTAAAACAAGTTGTTTTGCTTTGTCAAAAGGTACTGTTTCTAAAAAGAAAGGTATATAAGATAGGCTGATAAGGGGATCCAGGAACTTCAAAATAGTAAATACTATCATTTTTTTTATCATTAGAGGTACCGAAACTATTACGATGTTGTATTCTCAATAAAAACCTAACAATCGTTTTTATGAAGAAAGAAAAGTCAATGAACCTGATGACGGATTGGATGAGGCTGACAGTCTTGTTCGTCTGTCTGTGTTTCTTGTTGCCTGTCAGCGCACAGACCGGCAAGGGAAAACTGATTACTTACAAGTGCAGTAACGAGAAATTGCAGAAGGCACTGATGACTGTTGAACGACAGTCGGAGTATTACCGTCTGCAGTATGCGATGGAGGATGTGGCACCTTACACCGTAACGGCTAACATCAAGAATGCCTCTGCAGAGGATGCTGTGAGACAACTGCTCAGGAATACCAGCCTTCAGTATGAGATGAACGGACGCTTCATCCAGGTGTATGCCAGCAAGCAGAAGGTCAGTGGGCGTACTCGTACTGTAAAAGGCTATGTTAGAGATGACAACGGTGAACCGCTTGTTGGTGTACCTGTCTGCATTGGTGAAGGCCGTGTATGTACCATCACCGATGCCGAGGGTTTCTATACCTTCCCCATTCCCGTGGAGCAGACCGTATTGAAATACACTTATGTAGGTATGGAGACGGCATACGTGAATATTCCTCAAGGTAATAAGGAGGTAACCCGTGATGTAGTGATGCGCAGTGATAGTCATTTGGATGAAGTTGTGGTAACAGGCTATCAGGAAGTCAAAAAAGAGAAAATGACCGGTTCAGTAACCACAATCTCATCCGCCAAACTCAACGAACGCTACACCACCAACCTCCTTGACAACCTCGAAGGCCGCGTAGCCGGACTCTCCACCTATGGCGGCAAACCCATCATCCGTGGTGTCGGAACCCTCCACGGCAACACTGCCCCTCTCCTCGTCGTTGATGGAGTCCCCATCGAAGGCGCCATCGAAGACCTCAACCCCTACGACATCCAGTCAGTTAACGTCCTCAAAGACGCAGCTGCAGCCGCAATTTACGGTGCCCGCGCCGCCAACGGCATCATTGTCGTCACCACCAAAAACGCCACAAAAAAAGGCAAAGTTGACATTGACTTCTCCGCAAACCTTACCGTTTACGAGAATAAAAACATGGACTATGCCGACAACTTCTATATGACTCCGGCCCAACAGGTCGATACAGAGGCAAAATATATGGAGTATTACCTCACTCGCGACAATGCGTTGGACAACATGAAAAAGTCCATCACCGAAGGTAGTCAGGTGACACCTATTTACTATGACTATTATCAGTTCGCCAGTGGCAAAATTTCCCGTCAGGAGCTTGACAGCCGCCTTGCCAAATACCGTACCAATAATTATGCCCGCGATTTTGCTGACAATGTTTACCACACACGTCTCCTTCAGCAATATAACCTCGCTCTCCGCAACAGCTCCGATGTTTCGAGCAATAATCTAGTTGTCAATTACAAACATGATAATGCCGAGTTGATCAACAATGACCTTGACTGGCTCACCGCGTACTACAAAGGTTCTTTTGAACTTGCCAAATGGCTAAAAGCTACCGTCAGTGTAAACGGCCTTTATTCTGATCAGAAATCTCTTGGATACAATGCTAATTACCGTGGTAGCTTTGACCCATGGACTCTCCCTGCCTACATGCCTTTCTATAATGAGGATGGATCCATCCGCAAAACCTATTACTGGTTCACCGGTAACGAATATTGGGATGTCCCCAATGGATTCCACGACCTCGGCACCGACCCGGTGAGCGAGTTAAAGAACAATGTCAAGACCAACACTCGCCAGAACATGCGCTATATGGCCGACCTCGAGTTCCGTATCATCAAAGGACTTACCGCCAACGCAATGTTCAGCTATGAGATTGATAACGTTGAGGAACAGACTCATGCCAACGAAAAGAGTCTTACCTCTCGTGTCATTCGCAATGCTTATACCACAGTTGATGCTGCTGGCCGTGTGAAATACAACACCCCAGAAAACGGCGGTATGCTTCAGACCACAAACACCAAGGGCAAATATTACACCCTCCGCGGTCAGTTGAATTACTCCAACACTTTCTTTAAGAAACACGACGTTGTTGCAATCGCTGGTCTTGAATTCCGTGAAACCAAGTTGAATGGCACCAAGTCTCTAGTCCTCGGTTACGACGAGCAGCTTCAGAACAGCTCTACCCACACCGTTGACTTCGGTACTCTCGGTGGAAGAGAATGGCGTTACAATAGCAGTTATATGATGGAAGGTCGCGGCTATAGCGCTTACCAATTCGTTTACCAGCCTTATTTTGAAAATGGCATGGGCATTGTCGTCGAACAACGTCACCGCTACGCATCAGGATATGCCAACCTTACTTATACCTACGATGAACGTTACAACATCTTCGGTTCTTATCGTAAGGACTATGCCGACGTTTACGGTCTTAACACCAAGTTCCGTGGCAAACCCCTCTGGTCTGTAGGTGGTGGTTGGAACCTCCACAAGGAATCATTTATGCACGATTTCACTTGGCTCAGCTTCCTTAAGCTCCGCGCAAGCTACGGTGCCACCGGTAACATCTATCAGGGTGCGTCAAGCTATATGGTGGCTACAACACAGGGTAATAATCCATTCACTCAGCTTCCACTTGGTACTATAAGCAGTCCAGCCAACCCTAACCTACGTTGGGAACAGGCACGTACCACCAATATCGGTGTTGATTTCAGCCTTTTCAATTATCGTCTGCGTGGTAATATTGATTACTATAATAAGGTCAGCAAAGACGTTTTCAACAATCAGATGCTTGACCCCTCTACCGGTTTCGCTTCCATGTTTGCAAACGTTGCCTCTATGCGCAACCGAGGTGTTGAAATCGCGCTTTCATATGACTGGTTCAAGCCATCCGACCGCAAGGATTTCTCATGGTCTACCTCTTTGACTTTCACTCATAATAAGAATGAGGTCACCAAGGTACAGAATGCAGCCAAGACTGCCACTGAATTGATTCGTACTCCTTTTGTCAGCGGATATCCCGCAAGCGCTTTGTGGAGCTATCGTTTTGCAGGCATTAGCTCCGACACTGGCCGTGAAGGTATGACCACTTGGTTTGACGAAGATGGAAATCCTCAGCGCTCTGTTTCCCGTAACACCGTGGATGTCCTTGAATACTCCGGTCAGACCGATCCTAAGGTGATTGTCAGCATGGACAACTCTCTCCGTTGGCGTGGTTTCAGCTTCAGTCTCTTGATGGCTTATTATGGTGGTCATAAGATGCGTGCCCTTTGTGAGAATGAGACTTTTGATGTCCCCAACACCGCAATTGCCTCATATTTCCTCAACGCCTGGACTCCTGAAAATCCTACCAACACTCCTGGTATCGGTCAGTATGGCTCCAATATGCTAAGCGATGAGACCGAATATAGCAACACCTCTGTTCACGACGCCGACTTCCTGAAAATACGCAATATCGTCTTTGGTTACGACATTCCCGAAAACTGGCTCCGCCGCTTCGGTATCAACCACTGCACTTTCCGTTTCCAGATCAATAATCCAAAAGCCATTTGGACTAAGAATAATCTTGGCGTAGATCCCGAGACATTAGGCATCCGCACCCCGTCTTCTTACGTTTTTGGTCTTAACATTAACATATAATTGACTATTATGAACATATATAAATTACTTTCGTCGGCTGCTATCGGAGTCTCTATGTTGATTACATCATGTTCCGAGTACACCGACATCCAGCCTAAGGGTATGAACCTCCTTGAGACAAGTGCCCAGCTTGAGATGCTGCTCAATGATTATTACCAGTATTTCATGATGATGAACGATGTCCGTGCAATCGGTAGTGATATCGTATTCACAAGCTCATCTGTACCTTATCAGCTCTCATTACCCTACAAATCAGCAAATACCATTTATTGGACTTATGATGAGGTAGGTCATGATAAAGAGCTGCCAAACCTCGTCAATATAGACTACACCTACACCGGTGCATACATGATTATCGGTAAGGTTGCCAATCCTATCCTCCAGCTTGTTGACAAGGCTCAGGGCGAGGAAGACCATAAGCGCAAGATTAAATGCGAGGCCCTCACTCTCCGGGCCTTCGCTCATTTCCTTGCTGTCCAGAAGTTCGCTAAGGCTTATAATTCATCTTATGCTGCTGAAACCCCATCTATCATATATTTCAAGGAAACCGACGACATTATCAAGAACCAGCCTCAGCGCTCCCTGCAGGAGGTTTACGACGATATCCTTGCTGACTGCAACAAAGCCATTGAGATTGATGGACTTCCTGCCGAACCGGTCAACACCATGCGTATGGGTAAACCTATGCTATATGCTGTTAAGGCATGGACTCTCGCTGCTATGCACCGTCTCTCGGAGGCTGCAGATGCTGCACGTGAGGCCTTGAAATACAATAGCACCATCGAGGATTACAACACGCTCATTGGCCCTGCCGTTTATGGTATGGGAAAAGGTATCATTCGCCCGATGCTTGGCATGAAGGAGGATTATTTCTGCTCCTACGATTTCTTTGACATGAACGTTCTGCTCCCCGAATGTATGGCTGCATTTGAACCGGGCTACCTTTCTCTGACTGCGATACCTGATTATGATATGACTCACCAGTGGGATGAGGTAGGTGGTTATTGCAAAGGAAATCTCGGTATCGAAGGCAAGGCTGTCTGTGTTGGTACCGACTGTTGGAACCCCGTTGGACCCAAGTCTACCCACATGTATCTGATCCTTGCTGAGGATGCCATTGAGCGCGGTCAGTTCGACGAGGCGATGGGCTATCTTGACACTATCCGTGAGAAGCGTTTCCGCCCTGCTGATTATCATCCCCTCAAAGGCACTGGCATCAACGACAAGGCTACTGCTATCGCCAAGCTGAAGCAGATTTCTCACGGTGAATGTGCCTACACGTTCTATAACTTCGTGCAGCGCAAACGCTGGAATCAGCTCCCCGACTACAAACAGAACTATTCTCACACCATTGATGGCAAGACCTACACCATCACTCCAGAATCCACCCTCTGGATTTTCCCCTTCCCCACTTCTGTGACTTCTATCAACAGTTTGGTTAAACAGAATTTCTAATTATCAAAAGTTATGAAAATTATTAAATTAATCGGATTCCTCTCTCTCGGTTTGCTTTATGCTTTTTCAAGCAAGCCTTCCAACCAATTCACCCTTTCCGGAACGACAGACGCTGCCGACGGTGAAAAGTTCTATCTCTCTTATTCGGTCAACGACTCAATGATTAGGGATACCGCCACAGTGGCTAATGGCTCATTCTCATTCTCCGGAACTTTGAACCATCCTACCGACGCTTACCTCTATGCCGGCGAACTGAATGCTCGTGACAACAACCGCATCCGCCGCTTTATGCTTGATCTCGCCGATATGACAGTCTCTCTCAGCGGCGATGATTACAGTAAAGCACCCGTCTCGGGTTCACCTTCCACGGTAGAGTCTGACTCTCTTGACGCTGTGATTGCAGGCATCTACAGTATGGCTGACCCTTACAAAGACATTATCCGCAACCACGAAACAACAACTCCCGCACTCATCGACAGTTTGCAGCGTTTTGTACTCACACCGATGCGCGATAGCGTATTCCACACCCGGTTGAATTTCGTCAAGACTCATCCAGCCTCATTCAACAACCTTGGTGTGATGTACGTTCTGGCTCAGGACCTCACATATCCTCAGATCAAGGAAATCTACGAAAGCTGGAACCCCGAAGTCCAGGCTGCCGCAACCCTTGTGAAACATCAGCTCAATCGCCTCGCCGCCATCCAGCCCGGGCAACCCGCTCCCGAGCTTCAAGGCACCACACCTGCCGGCAAGACAATCACCCTCAGCTCACTCAAGGGTAAACCCGTCCTCGTCGACTTCTGGGCAACCTGGTGCGTCCCCTGCCGCAAGTCATTTCCACACATCAAAGAGATTTACAACAAGTATCATGACCGCGGACTTGAAGTCTTCTGCATCGCCTCCGACAACAAGAACGTGGAAGGCTGGCGTAAAGCCATCATCAAGGACGGTATAGAACCCTTCCATCACATCCTCCGTGAATTCAAAGGCGAAGACGGTAAGATGATTGACCAGAACGACATCTACAACGTCTCATACATCCCCTCTAAATTCCTCGTCGCAGCCGATGGCACAATGATTGGTCGCTTCGACAATCCCGCCGAGCTTGACGCCAAGCTCTCCGAACTTTTTGGAGAATAATAAAGCAAATATAAGAGTTGATCTTTTTTGGATTGAAAGGCTTGCCGGGTTACCCCATTCTGGCAAGCCTTTTTTTTAGCCACCCCTCCATGCGATGCAACCCGTGAGTTACCGACAGCTACGCAGAATTTGTCAATTCGCTCGGCTTTGCCGCTTGCTTTAGCAAGAACTTCACGAGCGAGAGAAGTTAAGGAGTTAGGGAATTAAGCCAATTGTCCAAATGGCCTGCATAATACAGCGGAATGTTGTAGAGAGTGAATGCTCTACCGTCGGTTCGGGTGATGACATCGGAGGACAGCGGACCGTTCCACAATCGTAGGGCGATATTCTCACGCGACTCTTCCATAAACTGATGCAGGGAGCGGAGCTTTGAATTGTTGCCAGTCTTTACCTCAATGGGCAGCAGATGCGACTTATAGCGTATCACAAAGATACACATTATTTTCAAATCCAAACCAACTGATAGCAAAACCAGTATCAAATCCAAAGCAAGAGGCAAAGAGAATGACTTTCACAGTACACATCAAACCACCCATTCCATCCAATTGTCTGGCGTAATGACAGCTGTCTCCTTTACACAAGTATCATCTTTAAAAGCGTACTTTTGCCCACCTGCCGCGCTCCTGATCAAGTTTATCAAGCCATGCCTTACTGAGTTCTTCAAGTTTTTCATCACGGTCAGTGTTCGTAACAATATTCGCCATTATTCCACGGCGGTTACTATTGTCGAAGTACTTTTCCATCAAGAATGATACATCAAAGTCCTTACCAATGAGTCGAGCAAAGTACTCAATTGTCTGCATTGAAATAATCATACCAAGAACACTCTTCAGGTGCTCATCTTTATATACAAAGACAGGTTCTTCAGTAGCAGACTTACAATGACTTACAAAGGCATCGATGATTTCTCTTGCGTTCTCATGAATATGCTTGCCGAGTTCTCGTGACAGGATAGTATCAATTGAAGACGTTGACAATTGGAAAATCTTAGTATTTGCCTTTACCGAGCAATCAATATCCTTAGCTGATTCAGCCGGGTTGTCAGTCTTTACACAATACAGCACACCATCTCCCCAACACTCATTGAGCGTTGAATTTTCGCGATTTATAGTGAAATAAAGATGTCCATCTATGTATGCCAGAGGGTAGATTTCCTTTCCTGGCATGTAAACGACATGCTTAGGATTGCCAAAGATGGCCTTTATGTCACGAGCCATCTGAATGATTGGCTCAGGGGCATTCAAATCACATTTTTCGGCAACACAGAAAGTAGTTGTTCCTCTACTGTCAAAGAAATCACCAAGGAATCGGCTTTGCCAACCAACATTAGCAGTGCCATATTCCCATTCCTGATAATTGTTGTCAACAAACAGGGTTGAAGGCTTAGATGAAGCAGTAAACGACTTCTTTAGCTCTCGCAATGAAGAAACCTGAACCTCCTTACCTGCAAACACTGTAGGAATTGGCTCAGGCATGATGCCCTTTGTCTGTTCCTGTTCTTCAATCCAGTCGAGAGATGCTTGAATATCAATGTGACGCAAGAATCTCAAAGTAAACTTGTCGAGAAGCATATCCTTAGAGTCCTTATCCTTGGCAATATTCAGAAGCTTCTTCGCACCAGAAATCACATCAAGCATAGTCTGATTCTCATGCAGCTTGATAGAATATCCAGCACCTCCTGGATTCGTATCAAAGATACAAAGGTGTCTGTTCTGCATTACTGCGAAGTCCACTGAATTACGTTCCCATCCCTTCAATTCAACCAATGCCTGACAGAACACAATGCCCAGAGTAATGAGTAAGTTGACATTCTTGTCATCAATTTCTTTGTTTGGCGAGAAGTTAATCCAGCTTGTATCACCCTTATGTCGAAGACGAATCTCACAATAGTCCGTCTGCATCAGGTCGCCAATAATCACGTTGCGCTTAACCAATGCTCTATCGTTAGAACCGAAGCAGTGGCACCTTGGCTCACGGTTGATAGCATAGTGGAACCACTGACCTTTGGAGTTCTTCCTGTCATTGATTTCACGAGGAGTCATAGCCTGTCTGTCATCCACCTGACCATACTCTATTGTCATCTTTCCACACTTGGTACACATCGCATAACCATAACCGATGCCTTCATTATAATATAAGATGTTAGCATTTCCAGAGTTCATGTTGCGCCTTGTTGAGAAAAGATGTGGTTCCGTAACTCTATTCTCCCAGTCATTTGTACCAATCAACTGGGAACTTACTTTCGTGTAAATGTTATCTTCTACAGCTCGGCTGTACTCTTCGTTCGGATCAGGAAGGAACCTCGCAGGTTGAACCAATGTAAGATTCTCCTGACCGTTTACATTCCATGGAATGCGACTGTCAAGTGTAGGATCATTGCCGACAATTGTCTTGTTGGCATTACGATACAACTGCTTGTAAGTACGTTGGTCGGTATATTCATCAGAAGTAGAAAGACCACGAACTACATATACCACACCATCCACAACTATGCTATTGCCAGGAACATACTGCTGTATAGCCTCACGCAGTGTATATGAAGGATTTGAAGACCCACGTCTTTTGTACTCCTTCTTCTTGCCCATGTTTGAAGGATTAAGGTCAAGCGACATTACATTGACAGGCATATTGGCATTTGGCGTAAAGCGGTTTGTTGCCCAATAGTTCAACAATTTCTGTTTAGCCAACACCTCCAGATACTCCATTTTCAGCAATACGAGGTATGAAGCATAGCCTTTGCTATTCTTGTCTGCATTTCGAAGAGCCTGTTTGATACCTTCGACCTTCTTGCTCAATTCGTTATAGCATCTGTCATTCTCCTTGGCTGCAATTTTCAAGACTTCTGCAGGATTAGATGCGAATGGAGTTTTCTTCAAGAGGACAGGCAACTGCTTCTTCATTTCTGGAGTCATTGGTTTCTCGCAAGCCTCTGCAAATTCCATATATTTGGTGTTGGTCTTATCCCCAAGGCCGTCAGCAACACCTATCTCATTTCCATTGTTGTAGTAACGAGGATAATCTCCCTTTGCCTTTTGTGTCTCGAATGTAGTATAGAAATCGAGAACCTTCTGCTGAAGGCTTCCTCCATTTGAACCACTGGCAAATACGCCAAATGTTCTGATAAGGTATGAGTTGACATGACGCATCACCACCTGACGGCTATCGAGGTCAACAGTAGGGACATCTACAGGACGACTGATAATTGTCTCAATAGGCTTAGTCAAAGTACGCAATCCAATAGCATCTGAACCACACAGGGTGATACATACGCTCTTAACCTTATTGTTACGTCCGCTTCGACCAGCACGCTGTTTATAGTTTGCTGGCTGAGGAGGGACAGAAGTAAGCATCACAACTTCAAGATTACCAAGGTCAATACCCATCTCCATAGTTGTAGAACAAGCAAGGATATTGATGGTATGATCCTTGAACTCTGCCTGAAGTGTGCGGGCCTATGGCAATGCCGCCGACAATGTGACACTGATCACGGGCAGCGTGATGGTGAACAGCCGTCAGCATCATGCAAAACTGAACCCCGGCGAGCAGGCATCCATCAACGACAAGGGCGGACTGAGCATCGCACAAGTAGACATCGAGCCCTACACCTCGTGGCGCGACGGATTCTTCTACTTCGACAATGTAAAGCTGCAGGATATCATGCGCGCCATCGGCCGCAACTTCAACCTGTCGGTGGAGTTCCGCGACACCTCCTTGCTCGACTATAAGATTCACTTCGTGGCCGACCGCACCAGCGGCATCGAGACCGTCATCAACACCCTCAACCGCATGAAGAAAATCCATGTGCAGCAAGAGGGCAGCAAGATTGTGGTGTATTGATAACGGACCAACAGCCAGCATCATCGATGATTATTCTAAAATAGAATTACGGCTCCGCCAACAGGTGGAGCCGTAATTTCTTTTTATAAAAAGGTAGTGGTTTCCCTCGTCGGGCAAGAAACCACTTGCGCGTGTCATGAAATCACTTGCGGCGGGCTTTGGTCTTGCCTTTCTTCTGATTGGAGAGGTCGAGGACGCGGATGTTGCGCAGCTTCAGTCCTTCGCCATGACCGCAGAAACAGATAAGACCGTCCTTGTTGAAGAGGCCGGGATGGCTCTTGTGGTCGACGGTATAGGGATTGGGCTTGCCCTCCTCGGGGGCCATATTGTGTCCCTGACAAGCCTTACGGATATCGCCGTCGAGGATGACCTTGCCGTTCACGGTGACAGTAATGTGGTCACCCACGGCACGAATCTCCTCGGTGTTCCATGTGCCCAAGGGGCCGAAGGTGACATGCTCAGGCACGATGATGCCATACACAGAGCCGTGCTGCTGGTAGTCGCGCAGTCCTTTGTAGATAGGATCGTCGTGGTCAAGTATCTGAATCTCCATACCCTCGTAGGCGGCATCGACACCTTCCCGGGTGCGGATGCCTACACCATTATTGATTCCCGGACGCACGAAACAGAACTCAAAGCGGAAAACAAAGTCGGAGTATTTCTTCGTCGTGTAGAGATTGCCCTCTGCTCCGTAGTGGGCACTGACGTAGATGTTACCGTCGATGGGCACGTAGTCGGTCTTGTTGCCCTGCCAATTGTCGAGGTTCGTACCATCGAAGAGCAGTTCGAAACCTTCCTTCTCCTCCTCAGCCGAGAGCTTGGTAATCTTCTCGGTAGCGGCATTCGGGTCGTCGACAATCTTTGGCAGGATGGTATTCACCTGATCGACGGCATAGCTGGCACCGGCATTTGCGGCATGGGCCTTGAACACGTCGCGTGCCGCGAGCAGCATATCGCGTACGTGAGCACCACGCTGGAAAGGCTTGTTCTTATCGATGAGGTCGGTCACGGCATAGGCGGCGGCAAGTTCGTTCTGTTTCTTATCCATAAACGATGCCGCGAGGTTCAGGGCAGGCTCGTTGTTCAGCGTTCCGAGCGCCGAGAGAATATTATTGGTCACTGTTATGCCAGGCTTCATCTCGAGAGCCTGTTTGAGCAACTGATACTTTTGCAGGCTAGGCCAGTTGGCACCCTTGATGAGGGTGAGGGCACGACCGAGCAGTACATCAGCATTCCGGGGGCTTTTCTCAGCGGCTGCCAGACTCATGAGCGGAGCCACGGCATCGGATGTAGCCACCTTCAGCAGGGCGTTTCGGGCCTCAACATGGGTGGCGGCAGCACCGACAATCTGCTGCAGGTCATCCTTGTTGGCTCGCTGGGCAAGCAGACCATAGAAGAGGTCGGGATAAGGACGGAAGCGCGAGAGCAGGTCGCCAAACTGACTCTCCCCTACGATGGCGGCAAGACTCTTGGCTGCAGCGGCGTGCAACTGGTCGTTACCGAGCAGGGCGGTCAGCGGTTCGTAAGCGGCAGTGAGATGCCGTTCACCGGCAAGTGCCACAAGGGCGGGCGAGGCTGCGGCACCTTTGGCTTTCAGGGCTGCGAGGATGCCATCGCCGATATGGCCGTTGAAGGCCGCGAGGGCATCGTGGGCTGCAGCGGAATGATTACCGTCGAGGGCGTTGATCAGGACACCCATGGCATCGTTGCCGCCAATCTTTCCCGCTGCCTCAATGGCAGCGGTGGCAATCTCGTTGTTGCCGGAGTTGACAGCCTGAAGCACGGTGCCTATGTTGGCGATGTCGTGGTTGTTGCCCAACCAGCGCAGAACGTCGGCCTGGGCGTCGGCCTTCAGTTTCGGGAAAGCCTTGCAGACAAGCGGTGCGATGACGGCGGCATCCTCCAGACCGAGCGCTGTGACGCGCAACTGGCGGTCGTTGCTCTTCTGAAGCGTCTTCAACAACAAGGATGCCTTCTTCTTGACAGGCAGCGTGGCTGCCTTGTCGCAGAACTCTACGACGGCACGCGAGGCCGGTGCTATCGTGGTAAGGTCTTCCGGGGCCAGCTGTACCTCCTGACTGCCTGGAGTGAGCTTGCTCAGCTGGTAGCGAAGGAAAGCCGCATTACCTTCATCCTTGCACTTTGCGATGGCTGCCTCCAAGCCTTTCCTGACGGCGGCGCACTGTGCCTCACGACCTTTCACCGTGACATAGCTGGTCAGACCGTCAATCGCATATTCGAAGGGAGCATTCTTACCTTCGGCAGAGGGTCCCAGCATGGCAGCCAGCTGTTGTATGCCCTCGGCACCCGTGCCTGCTATCTCGTTCATCACCTGCTCCAGTGCCTCGAGGTTCTGGGCGGGCAACTGTGCCAAACCGTCGGCGATGATGGTCGATACTTCGCGGTTGCGGCTATCCTGTGCCGACACCTGGAACGGCATCAGCAACGCCAGCAATACAATAATATATTTGATGTGTGTCATTGTTCAATCATTTTGAAATTTGTTCATCACTCATATTCCTTCCCCGCTCCCCTCTCAGAAGACGAGGGGGCTGGGGGATGCAGCTCCTATAACCGCCACTCGCCGCGCATGGGCTGGTTGATGAGGGCGTTGGCGGCAGCATCGCCAATAAATGTCTGTGTCTTCGGGTCGAAATTCAGCACCCGGCGTCCGAGGCGCAGACCCACGGCACCCATATTCACGAGGGTGCAGCTGTGGTGACCATTGTCCTCGTTGAGGGCGAACTTCTGGCGGGTTCGCACACACTCGAGGAAGTCGGTGCGCTGTGGTTCGGGATCTGGCAGTTCGTTGAGTTTGTTCATCACGTCGGGAATGGTGCATTCGAAGCCTTTGAACACCTTACCCTTCGGGCCCTCGATATACGCCAGTTTGCCTTTGCTCTCATAGCCTTCACCCTCGAGCACAATCTGGCAGCCGTCAGCATAGGTGTATGTTATCTTATGCCAGATGCCCACGGCATCGTAGTGTTGCTGCGGAGCGTCAATCTCCACCTTCACCGGGAACTCTTTATCCTTGCCCAGCATATACTGCACAGGGTCGAGATAGTGCTGACCCATATCGGTCAGACCACCGCCGTCGTAGTCCCAATAGCCTCGGAAAGTCTGATGCACACGATGGGCATTATAGGGCTTGAAAGGTGCCGGACCGAGCCACATATCGTAGTTCAGCTCTGAGGGTACAGTCTGAGGGGTGAGGTTGTCCTTGCCTACCCAGAAGAATTTCCACGTGAAGCCCGTAGCTCCTGAGACGGTAACCTTCAGCGGCCAGCCGAGCATACCACTCTGAATGAGTTTCTTCAACGGCTTCACGGGGGTACCGAGGCCATAGAACGTATCTGTGAAACGGAACCATGTGTTCAGTCGCAGGATGCGACCGTAGCGCTGCACGGCTTCCTTCACGGCCTTTCCCTCGCCGATGGTGCGCGTCATAGGCTTCTCCAACCAGATGTCCTTACCTGCCTTGGCGGCTTCCACCGCCATAAGACCGTGCCAATGGGGCGGCGTGGCGATGTGGATGATGTCGGCGCCCGACTGATGAATCAGCTCACGCCAGTCGTCGTAGGCTTTCACGTTTTCCTTCAATTTGGTCTTCGCGCCCTCCACGGCACTCTCCAAATGCTTCTTGTCTACATCACATACTGCCAGCAGGCGGCAGGCCTCCGACGAGGAGAAATGGGTGGACGAACGCCCGATACCACCTACGCCGATGATGGCTTTCGTCAGTTGGTCGCTGGGCGCAATAAACCCATTACCGCCCAACACCTTTCTCGGTACGATGGTGAACAGTCCCACGGCTCCCAACGATTTCATAAATTGTCTTCTATCCATGGCTATTGTTTAGGTGTGTTTAAGTGTTTTTTCAGTAATTGAAGATAAAGTTACAACAAGAACCGATACGTTGAACCGCAGAACCTCATTTTTTAAGACTCTTTCACAATTTATGAAACGAGATTGAGGCATATCGCCAGTTATCAGCAACGAGTGATGCGTTGCAGACTATTCACTTTTTCTTCCCAATGTTTCCTTGTATCGTTTTTATATATGATGTCTTTTCCGCTGTTGATATTGATTCAAAAAACCGTTTTTTCTTTCTTTTTTCTGCCCATTTTTTTGTATCTTTGCGACTGTAAATCCTTTCCCTGTTGATGCCGATGAAAGGATGCCGTTCCGGTCTATCACTATAGCGAAAGCAGTCTATCACTGGAGTGAGAGGATCCTATCACTGGAGTGATAGCTTCCAAAAGATGCCTGTTTGTACCTTCTCCAGCCATCAGTTGTACGGCAAAAGAGTATTCATTGTACCTGAAAAAGTGCCTTATTGTAGATGACTTTGTTTCGGCTGCGGGGTGGCATCATCATGCCGTTCCTCAGAACAGGGCACTTCGACGACAAGACACAAAAAGCAAGGAGCAAGAGAATCAGGTTCTGTTGCGTAACCATATCTCTTGCTCCTTGCTTTATCAATAACTGCCGGAGCGATTGTTCTGACAGCATCTTGCGCTCCTCCTTGGGGAAGTTGGAGTTGGCTTTAAGCCACTCTGCCGCCAACGAAACAATCGTCTTGGCACCATTCCATGCTTTATCTCTTCGGTTTCCGGCGGGCCCAGCCTTCCTCACTGAAATCGGGCTCTTCGCCTCTGAATTTGAAGGGTTGTCCTTTCATCAGTTCGCGCCAGTCGCCCGTGCCGTCGCCAGTACGGAACTTCTTGGGCACGGCAGCAGCCTTCTTGCCCCGCGACGAGGCTTCTTTGCCTCCACGGGGAGCAGTGTCTTTCCTGCCGCGGGTGTCGCCTTTGCCACCACGCTTCTGCGTGTCGTCGGCATCGTTGCAGCGCACCTCACGGTTCTTATAATACACACCATTGAGGGCTTTCATCACCTTGTTGGCATCTTTCTCGGGCACCTCAATATAGCTGAACTTACTGAGCAGGTCGATATGACCCACTTCCTGACGGCCCTTGACGTGCTTGTTGAGGAACTGCATCACCTCGCCGGGATAGAAACCGTCGGTCTTGCCCAGGTTGATGAACAGCCTGCGGTAGCCGGCCTCGGCCTTGCGGCGGCTGCCCGAACGACCGCCCTGCTCCTTGCCGCGCGCACCACGTTCCTCGCCCTTGGCACCACGCTCTTTCTTCTTCGAGGCAGGTTTCTCGATCTCTGGTGCATCGGCATAGTAAGCCAGGAACTTACCGAACTCGACCGACACAATCTTCTTGATGATATCTTCTTTGTCGATATACTCGAAGTAACGGCTGATGTCCTGCATGAACGGGGCAATCTGCTCTTCCTCGACATCGGTCTTCAGGATCTGGTCCATCACCTTGTAGAGCTGTTTCTTACAGATTTCGGCAGCTGTCGGGATGTCGCCCTCGACAAACTCCTTGCCTATCTCTTTCTCGATGGCGCGTATCTTGTGCTTCTCACGAGTGTGCACAATCGATATGCTGGTGCCTTTCTTGCCGGCACGGCCAGTACGGCCCGAGCGGTGGGTGTAGTTCTCGATATCGTCGGGCAGTCCGTAGTTGATGACATGCGTCAGGTCGTCGACGTCCAGTCCGCGGGCAGCCACGTCGGTAGCCACCAGCAACTGCGTCAGGTGACGGCGGAACTTCTGCATGGTCAGGTCGCGCTGCTGCTGCGAGAGGTCGCCGTGCAGGGCCTCGGCATTATAGCCGTCCTTGATGAGCTTGTCGGCTATCTCCTGCGTCTCAATCTTCGTGCGGCAGAAGATAATGGCAAAGATACGGGGATAGAAGTCGACAATGCGCTTCAGTGCCAGGTATTTGTCCTTGGCATTCACCATGTAATACACATGGTTGACATTCTCGGCACCCTCGTTGCGGCTGCCCACCACAATCTCCTTGTGGTCGTGCAGGTAGTTGAGGGCTATCTTCTCGATTTCCTTGCTCATGGTGGCCGAGAAGAGCAGGGTGTTACGGTCTTCGGGCACATGCTCGAAAATCTCGTTGATGCTCTCCGAGAAACCCATGTTGAGCATCTCGTCGGCCTCGTCGAGCACCACGTTGGCTGCCTGATCGATCTTCGCCTTGCCACGGTTCATCAGGTCGATGAGACGACCCGGTGTGGCCACGATGATATGGGCACCGTTGCGCAAAGCCTTGATTTGCTGCACAATGTCGGCACCACCGTAGACGGGTACCACGCGAATGCCGGTCATGTATTTCGAGAAATCACGAAGATCGTCGGCAATCTGCAGACAAAGTTCGCGGGTGGGACTCAGGATCAGGGCCTGAGTGGTAGGATCTTCAGGGTTGATACGTTGTAAAAGGGGAATGCCAAAAGCGGCGGTCTTGCCAGTGCCGGTCTGTGCCAGCGCGATGACATCATTTTTGTTACCCAGCAAATAGGGAATCACTTCCTCCTGAACGGGCATCGGATTGACAAAGCCCAGTTCCTCAATGGCGCGGCGAATCTCACTGCACACGCCCAATTCTTCAAATGTCTTCAAGTTGTAAATATTTCAATGTTCGCGATACGTTCACGCTGATGGGTGCGATAGCCGGGAGGCTATCTTTCAGAATGAGGGTGCAAAGGTACACAAAAAACTTGTAAATCAACTCATTAAGTGGAGAAAAAACGTTTTTGCAGAGCTGATTATACCATATTCTTTACAAAATGATACATGCTGCAGCCTATTTTGTCAAAACTTCAGATAACTTGCAGCATATCAGCACAAAAAGCAAACCAATAATTTTGTCGTACGGACGATTTTCCGTACTTTTGCAGCGTGAATCAAGAGACGCTCGACTTTATCCGGCAGCATGCAGCCGATGACGTTCGGAAACTGGCCCTGCAAGCCTCACGACAAGCCCATGTCGACATGCCGTTCGCGCTCAACCAGATTGCGGGCAGGCAGAAAGCGCAGCAGAAAATACCATCGTGGGCGGCCATGGAGGGACTCATCTATCCGCCACATATCTCGATGGAGCAGTGCAGCAGCGAACAGACGGCCTGCTACAAGGCACGGCTGGCCGAAAGACTGGTGGGAGATGTGCCAGAGGCGGGCATGGCCGACCTTACTGGCGGATTCGGAGTCGACTTCTCATTCATGGCACGAAGGTTCAGAAAGGCCGTGTATGTGGAGCAGCAACAGCATCTTTGCGAGGCCGCAAGACATAATTTCGAACTGCTGGGCCTGCCACAGGCTGAGGTCGTCTGCGGCGACGGGGTGGACTACCTGCACCAAATGACGCACACCCACCTTATTTATGTAGACCCAGCTCGCCGCGACACACAGGGCAAGCGCACGTACGACATGACCGACTGCACGCCCGACATTACGAAAATAGCCGATGAAATCGCCGAAAAATGCGATTTCTGCATCATCAAACTATCACCCATGCTCGACTGGCACCAGGCCGTTGCAGCCTTGGAACAAACCATTGGGGATGGTCACGAGAAGCACGTTACAGAGGTGCACATCATCTCGTTGAACAATGAGTGCAAAGAACTACTACTAGTTTTTGCACGACACAATTCGCCAAAGAAAACCATCTATTGCGTGAACGACGAGAAAGAGTTTGTGCTGGATATCAGCCAGACGGCTGTACCCCCGCTTTGCAAGACCATCCCTCTTTTCACTCCCGCCTACTCCTCACTCCCGGGGTGTTATCTCTACGAGCCCAACGCCAGCATCATGAAAGCAGGATGCTTCGAGGCATTGGCCGACCGCTACGACGTAAAGGCCGTCGGCAGAAACAGCCATTTGTTCATTTCTGCCCATTCCATCGATGGTTTTCCAGGCCGTTCTTTCGTGATTGAACGGGTGACAACCCTGAACAAACGCGAGCTGAAAACGGCCCTTGCGGGCATCAACAAGGCCAATATCGCCGTGCGCAACTTCCCTCTCGCGGTGGCCGAACTGCGCAAACGACTGCGACTGAGCGACGGTGGTGACTGCTATATCTTTGCCACTACCGCAAGAGAAAAAGAGCATATCCTGCTCATTTGCCGGAAAAGCATGCAAAACTGACTACGCCAAAGGCTGACACCTTATTAAAATAAGTTGAAAATAAGCGTGATTTTTGGCTATATCCCACTTTTTTCTTATCTTTGCATGATTTAAGAAAAAACACTATGTCATCAGTAAACATCAAGAAGGTGGAGAGCAAGCACGACTTGAAAACCTTCATCGAATTTCATTATGACCTGTATGCAGGAAACGAGTACGACGTGCCAACCCTGTTCAGCGACGACATGACCACGCTGAGCCATGACAAGAATGCCGCTTTCGAGTTCTGCGAGGCAGAGTATTATCTGGCCTATAAGGACGGAAAGGTGGCCGGACGAGTGGCTGCCATCATCAACCACCGCGCCAACGAACGGTGGGAACGGAAGAGTGTACGCTTCGGATGGCTCGATTTCATCGACGATATAGAGGTCAGCCGGGCCTTGTTCGATGCCGTAGAGGCCTATGGCCGCAGCAAGGGTATGAAGGAAATGATCGGTCCGTTGGGCTTCACCGACTTCGACCCCGAGGGCATGCTGACCTTCGGCTTCGACGAACTGGGCACCATGGCCACCATCTATAACTATCCCTACTACCCCGAGCACATGGAGCGCCTGGGCGGTTTTGAGAAAGACAACGACTACGTCGAGTTTAAGATTTTCGTGCCCGAGAAGGTGCCCGAGAAGATGACGAAGATTTCAGAGATGATCATGAAGCGCTATCATCTGAAAATACGCACCCTGACCAAGAAGGAGATTTTCGACGGTGGAATGGGCAAAAAAATCTTCGAACTCATCAACGACACGTTCAAGGACCTCTATGGATTCTCCCGTCTGTCGGACAAGCAGATCGAGCAGTATGTGGACATGTATCTGCCCTTTGCCGACCTCAACCTGATTCCCATTGTGGAGGACTGGTCGACCGACGAGCATAAGCTGGTGGGCGTGGGCATTACCATCCCGTCGCTGTCGCGGGCATTGCAGAAATGCCATCGCGGCCGCCTGTGGCCCTTTGGCTGGTGGCACGTGCTGCGCGCACTGAAGTTCCATAAGACCAACATCGTCGACCTGGAGATGATTGGCGTTTTGCCCGAGTACCGCTCGAAAGGCGTCAATGCACTCATGTTCTATCACCTCATTCCCTGGTACAACAAATATGGCATCGAATGGGGCGAAAGCCAGGTGGAGATGGAGTCGAACGAGAACGTGCAGGGCCAGTGGAGCTATTTCGAGACGCTCCAGCACAAGCGCCGCAGATGCTACAAGAAAATAATAGGTGGTGAATGATGGGTGTTGATGGATAGTGATGAATAGTGATATACACTTAGACAATATCATCTAATAGGTTATGGAGTTGTTTTATTATAGAAGATTAGAAGTTTATCAAGACGCTAAATCAATGGCAATGATGGTCAATGACCTGATAAAAAAATTTCCTGCGGAGGAGAGGTTTGCTTTGACTAGCCAATTGCGGAGGGCTTCTACTTCTGTAATGTTTAATATAGCAGAAGGTTTTGGTCGATATTCTACGAACGAACGAATACGGTTTTTAGAGATAGCTAATGGTTCGTTAATGGAAACATCGAGTCAGTTGGAACTAGCCGAAGCTTATCACTATATATCAGCTGATGAACTAGCTGTTGTAGATGAGAAAATAGTTTCAATAGTCAGACAACTTGCTGCATTAAGAAAATCAATGGTAAAATAAAAAATCTACATAATGACAGATAAAAAACATACCATCAACACCCAACCGTCAACACCCAACACCGTTAAATGAACGATATAATAATAAATCTACATAATGGCAGATAAAGAACAAACCATCAACACCCAACCGTCAACACCCAACACCGTTAAATGAACGATATAATAAAAAATCTACATAATGGCAGATAAAGAACAAACCATCAACACCCAACCGTCAACACCCAACACCGTTGAATATACCGACGACAACATACGGCACCTGAGTGACATGGAGCATATCCGGACGCGCCCGGGTATGTATATCGGTCGCCTGGGCGACGGTTCGCTACCCGAGGACGGTATTTATGTGCTGCTGAAGGAGGTCATCGACAACTCCATCGACGAGTTCAAGATGAATGCCGGCAAGCGCATCGAGGTCGATGTCGACGACAACCTGCGTGTGTCGGTGCGCGACTATGGCCGCGGCATCCCGCAAGGAAAGCTCGTCGAGGCCGTCAGCATGCTGAATACAGGCGGTAAGTACGACTCGAAGGCTTTCAAGAAGAGTGTCGGTCTGAACGGTGTCGGTGTGAAAGCCGTCAACGCACTGAGCTCGCACTTCGAGGTGAGAAGCTATCGCGAGGGCAAGGTGCGCACACTGACCTTCGAACGGGGCATCCTGCAAACCGATGAGACATCGAAAAGCAGCGATGAAACCGGTACTTTTATCTTCTTCGAGCCCGACAACGACAAGACTCTTTTCAAGGAGTATCGCTTCCACGACGATATCATCGAGACGATGCTTCGCAACTATACCTACCTGAACCAGGGCCTCACCATCATGTACAATGGCAAGCGCATCATCAGCCGCAACGGTCTGCAAGACCTGCTGACCGACAACATGACGGTCGATGTGCTCTACCCCATTGTGCACATGAAGGGCGAAGACATCGAGATAGCCTTCACCCACACCAACCAATACGGTGAGGAATACCACTCGTTTGTCAACGGACAGCACACCACACAGGGCGGTACCCACCAGAGTGCGTTCAAAGAGCATATCGCCCGCACCATCAAGGAGTATTTCGGGAAATACGAATATGGTGACATCCGCAACGGTCTGGTGGCTGCCATCGCCATCAATGTGGAGGAGCCGGTGTTCGAGAGCCAGACCAAAATCAAGCTCGGCAGCACCCAGATGGCGCCCGATGGCGAGTCGATCAACAAATATGTGGGCGACTTCATCAAGCGCGAGGTAGACAACTACCTGCACATCCACACCGATGTGACCGAGGTCATCGAGAACAAGGTGAAGGAGAGCGAGCGCGAGCGCAAGGCCATGGCGGGTGTCACCAAACTGGCCCGTGAGCGCGCCAAGAAGGCCAACCTGCACAACCGCAAGCTGCGCGACTGCCGCATCCACTACAGCGACACCAAGAACGACCGCAAGGAAGAGTCGTGCATCTTCATCACGGAGGGTGACTCGGCCAGCGGAAGCATCACGAAAAGCCGCGACGTGAACACACAGGCGGTGTTCTCGCTGCGTGGCAAACCGCTCAACTCATTCGGACTGACCAAGAAGATTGTCTACGAGAACGAGGAGTTCAACCTGCTGCAGGCGGCCCTCGACATTGAGGACGGACTGGACACCCTGCGCTACAACAAGGTGATTGTCGCCACCGATGCCGATGTCGACGGCATGCACATCCGACTGCTCATCATCACCTTCTTCCTGCAGTTCTTCCCCGAACTCATCAAGAAAGGACATGTGTATGTGCTGCAGACTCCGCTGTTCCGCGTCAGAAACCGCCGCACAAAAATCAAAAACAAGAAGGTGATTGCCGAGGATGACACGCGCAAGGCCGAACGGGGCGAGAAGAAGGGCGACTTTATCACGCGCTATTGCTACAGCGACGAGGAGCGCCTGAAGGCCATCGCCGAGCTGGGACCCGACCCCGAAATTACCCGTTTCAAGGGTCTTGGCGAGATCAGTCCCGAGGAATTCTCCGGTTTCATCGGTCCCGACATCCGTCTGGAACAGGTCACCCTGCATAAAAACGACCAAGTGCAAAAACTGTTGGAATACTACATGGGAAAGAACACCATGGAGCGCCAGAACTTTATTATCGAGAACCTCGTGGTAGAAGAAGACAGACCTGAGGAAGAGGACCCACCCCAGCTCTCCCTATGAGGGAGGGGGTAAATAACTCTTTTGCTTCAAGCCTGTTGGTAGTAAGACACTGATCATGGAGTATAAGACAGCCCATCCCGACATCTATCCGCTGCTAAAGGAAAATGCCAGAAAGAATCGCAAAAACATGACAATGGCTGAGCATCTCTTATGGGAAGCTCTTCGCAAAAAAAGAATGGAGGGTCATCCGTTTTTGCGACAGCACATTATAGGTGACTATATCGTAGATTTTTTAAGCAGAGACGACGGACTGATCATAGAGGTAGATGGAGGTTATCATTCAGAGCCGCGACAGCAAGAGTATGACAGCCAGCGTGCAGATTGGCTGGAGCAACAGGGCTACCATATCCTGCGTTTTAGCAACGAAGAAGTGATGAATGATATTGAGAACGTAATAAAAACAATAGAATTATATTTCAAATGAAATTATCAAAACATCTTGTAAGACGAATTATCGTATTGCTACTGGTGCTAATCACTCCCTCCCTCATAGGGAGGGGTGGGGTGGGTCTTGCCCAACTTCGCTTTAATTTGGGCAATAACAGTCCTATCCGCAAGTTGCAGATTGCCGAAATGGCTATCACTAACTTATATGTCGACACGGTGGATGAGTCGAAACTGGTGGAAGATGCCATCCGCGGCATGCTGAAAGAGCTGGACCCCCACTCCACCTATGCCACACCCAAAGAGGTGAAGGCCATGAACGAGCCGCTGCAAGGCAACTTCGACGGTATCGGCGTGCAGTTTAATATGATTGAGGACACGCTGATAGTCATCCAGCCCGTGGTGAACGGTCCCTCTGAGAAGGTGGGCATCATGCCCGGCGACCGCATCGTATCGGTCAACGACACCGCTATCGCCGGTGTGAAGATGTCGAAAGAAGACATCATGAAACGTCTGCGCGGCAAGAAGGGAACCCAGGTGAAACTGGGCGTCGTGCGCCGCGGCATTGCCGACCAGCTGACATTCATCGTCACCCGCGACAAGATTCCCGTCAAGTCGATTGATGCCGTCTATATGGTACGGCCGGGCATCGGCTATATCCGCATCACCAATTTCGGGGCCACCACCTACGATGAGTTCATGGAAGGTGTGCGCACCCTGCAGCAGCAGGGCATGAAAGACCTGCTGCTCGACTTGCAGGACAATGGTGGCGGCTACCTGCAGGCAGCCGTCCAGATAGCCGATGAATTCTTGGAAAAGAACGACCTTATTGTCTACACGCAGGGCCGCAAAGCGGGCCAGCGGGCCGAGTACCGCGCCAAAGGGAATGGCAAACTGGTGGAAGGGAAGGTGGTGGTTCTCATCAACGAGTTCACTGCCTCGGCAGCTGAAATCGTCACCGGCGCCATCCAAGACCAGGACCGTGGCACCGTGGTGGGCCGCCGGTCGTACGGCAAAGGACTGGTTCAGCGCCCCATCGACCTGCCCGACGGCTCGATGATCCGCCTGACCATTGCCCACTACTACACCCCCAGCGGCCGCTGCATACAGAAACCGTATAAGAAAGGTGACTTGCGCGACTATGAGATGGACCTCGACAACCGCCTGAAGCATGGCGAGCTGACCAATCCTGACAGCATCCACTTTGCCGACTCGCTGAAGTGTTACACCCTGCGCAAACAGCGCATTGTCTATGGTGGAGGCGGCATAATGCCCGATTTCTTCGTGCCACTGGACACCCTTCAGTACACAAAATACCACCGGCAGCTGTCGGCCCGCAGCATTGTTTTGAATGCCAGCCTGCGCTACATCGACAACAACCGCAAGCAGCTGAAGAGCCGTTACGCCACCTTCGAGCAGTTCAACCGTCAGTTCGAGGTGCCCCAGTCGCTGATTGACGAGATTATTGCCGAGGCCGACAAGCAGAAAGTCAAGCCGCAGGACGATGCCGAGATGAAGCGCACCCTGCCCTACTTGCGCAATCAGCTGAAATCGCTTGTCGCCCGTGATATATGGGACATGAGCGAGTATTTCCACATTGCCAACGACCAGAACCACATCTACCAGAAAGGACTTGAGGTAATCTCGCAATGAAAAAGCAGGTGTTCCTATGGGGTGGTGCACTCGTGGTAGGTGCGCTGTTGGGCATGCTGGGAGTAGCATGGCTCGACCATCTGATGAACTTTGTGGCCACCATCTACAGCCGCTTATTCCAGCTGCTGGCCGTGCCCACCATCGTGCTGGCCGTCATCACTACCCTCGCCTCGTTCGGAAAACAGCGTGAGACCCGCCGCATCTTCGTCCGGACCATCACTTATACGCTGCTCACCACCTTCGCGGCAGCACTTGTCGGTATGCTGTTATACATTGCCATCGCACCGGGCAACCTGTCTCTTGGCGCCAATCCAAGCACCACGGCCGAGCAAACCGCCGCCGTGGAGTCGCTGGCGGCCGACACACCGACCAGTTATTCCGACCATATCCTGTCGGTCATCCCCAACAACATCGTACGGCCGTTCCTCGAGGGCAACGCACTTACTCTGATTTTGCTCGCCTTTGTCATCGGCATCGGCATCTCGCGAATGCCTGAGTCAGAGCGCAAAGATGTGCTCGTAAAGGGGCTTCAGGGATTGCAGGAGTTGCTCTTTATGCTCATCAGATGGCTCATCTGGACCCTGCCGGTGGGCATTGTCGCCTTTGCGGCACAACTGTCGGCACAGGTTACAGCCGGTGTGGTCATCGACTCGCTGGGCAAATATGTGGCTGTCATCATCGGCGGCAACGCCATCCAGTTCTTCATCGTGCTGCCGCTGTTCCTCTTGGCGCGCGGCATCAACCCGCTGAAGACGTTCAGCGCCATGTCGCCGGCAGTGCTCATGGCCCTCTTCACCAAGAGCTCGGCCGCCACATTGCCCGTCACCATGGAGTCGGCAGAGAAGCGGAACGGCGTCTCGCCGCGCGTGGCCCGTTTCGTATTGCCCATCTGCACCACCATCAACATGAACGGTTGTGCAGCCTTCATCCTGGTCACCTCGCTCTTTGTGATGCAGAACAGCGGCATGGCAATCACGCTGCCCACCATGATTTTGTGGCTTTTCATCGCTGTTTTCTCGGCCATCGGCAATGCCGGCGTGCCCATGGGCTGCTATTTCCTCACGCTCTCGCTCATGACAGGAATTGGCGGAGACATCGCCATCATGGGCATCATCCTCCCCATCTACACCATCATCGACATGCTGGAAACTGCCGAGAACGTGTGGAGCGACTCGTGCGTATGCGCCATGACCGACCGCGACTTGCGCACCTCGCAGGAGTAACGCAGAGAGGCCGTTTCAGCCTGATGGACAAATGAATTTCTAATTGATAGACTAATTAAGGTCTAATTGATTGACTAATTAAGGTCTAATTGATAGACTAATTAGGGGCTAATTAATGCCTAATTAGAGTGTATTTAATGCCTAATTGGAGTGTATTTAATGCCTAATTGAAAATCTATTGATGATGAACGGTAAAACAGCTCATTGACAGCTATGAAAAAAGTAAGGACGGCACTGGAGTCAGCGTCGTCCTTACTATTTATAAAAGTGCCTTGCCAGCCTGCTAATGTTGCACCTCTATGCCAGCCACATTGTAACAATTGCCATCGCGCACTATCACCACACGACCATCCTTGATGATCTTGCGGGGCAACACGGATGTGCTCTTGGCGGTCACCTCTTTGATACCCGTCGTGTAGGTAAAGGCAACATCCTTCTGCTCAGAAGTACCGTCGCTGTCGTAAACAGCGATGGTCTGACCGGTGCACAAGCCCTCGGCATTGTAGTTATAGGTAATGACGGTCACGTCCTTCAGCTCGCCGCCTGTCTCGCCAGCTTTCTTGCGCTGCACGCGCTTGGGGGCAGACATCTGACTGTTCCCGTCGCTATCGTCATAGATATACTCGCGCATGAGCCGTTCGTTCTCCGTTTCAAACACTGGACGGTCGTAGGCATCGACGCAAGTGGTGGTGGCACCATCGTGATGGATATTGAAGAACTCATCGTCATTGCAGTTGAAGAAATAGAGGCCTGCTCCTAAATTGGAATTGTTGTAGCTGAACACTTCTACAAGCTCCCATGGTTCGTATTGATGGTAACCAGAACAAAGTACTCGTCCTTTGACGCCAATCAATATGGGACGTTCTGGACAGAAACCAGCCAAGTCAGCACCTATGTCGGGTCGTCTCACCGACATGTCTTCTTCCTGGATGATTCGTTTCATATAACAAACGTTTCCATCCGTATCTCCTCTATTCATGATAAGTGTGTTGCCTATTTCTTCAAGTGAATAATATTCCTCACTACCACCACCAGATAATTGGCTCTTTTGTTTGACGGTGTATCTCTCTTCCATCTTGCCAGGACTGTGGGTATAGGTATATGTCTCAGTTTCATAAGAATCGTTGTAAACCACTTGCGTGATGTCTTCCCCATTCCAGGTGATAGTCGTTTCGCCATAATCAGAATTGTCTTCTTTGTTCACTTCTTTGATGCTAACAATGCGTCCGTCTTTCACTTCATAGTTGTAGATATTGTACACGTCACTATTCTCTGTCATTTGCAAGATTTTCCCTTGGTCGTCGCGAGTGAAGGTGAGCATACGTTCTATGCTTCCGTCTTCAGCTATTATTGTTATTTTTTTCAGTGGTCCCTCGTAGCCAAAGACATCTCGCCAAGAATTGCCTATGGGGTAGGTTTCATCGTTGAAATACTCCAACGTAGCCACTGTCGTTTCTTCTTTATACTTAGTAGTTAACTTGGTCAGTCTGCCAAAACTGTCGTATTCAAAAGAAGCGTTCTGAGTACCATCAAAGTGAGCAGTGTTACTACCTTTGGTGTGAAACTCCAGCAGACGTCCAAACTTTCCGTCGTATTTGTAGTCAATAGTTATATCACCTTCGTAATCAGAAGTAAATATCTTCGTTCCCTCGTTCAGCGTGTATGCCGTTGCATCGCTCAGCAGTTCGCCGTTCTCGCCGTAGTAAACGGTTGTTCCGGCACGTCCGCCCGTCTCTGGATCGTCAACATGAAAGGTGTAAGAGGCCAGTGCACCATTGTCATGGCACGTCCATGAGGCTATCTTCGACAAGCTGCCGTCGTACTTTGTGTAGCTGACGGGACTGGCACTATAGTCGGCAATGATGCGGTAGGACTGCATGTTGCCCTTCTCATATTTCACATCCTTTACCTTCACGCGGCCTTGCGTGTCGAACTCATAGGTGTATTTGCCTACGTCGTAAAGCTCCTCCTGCAAGAATGTTTTGCCGGATTTCAGACTGCGATAGATGTTCTCGGACGACCGCCAGCCGTCGCTGGTGTACGCCATCACGTAGTGATAGAGATAGGTGCCGCCCTGCTCCTCCACCAAAATGGAATAATCCTCTATCAGAGGCTTCTTCTCTTGAGCAACGGTCAAAAGAGACATCGCGCACATGAGAAACAATAATGTGTAGAACTTTTTCATTAGCAAAAGTGATTAGTGATGAATGATTTCCTGCCAAAGGTCTACACACAAAAAAGCGCAGACCCATCATACTCCTCAAAGGCCTGCAACTGCCTAAATGCACTATGATGAAGACTACGCTATGGCGCGTAGCTCCAACGTGCATTTACATTGCTCGTTCATCTTCTTACGAGGTTGCAGTTCATGAGGAGATTTGAGCAAAAAATGTGTACAAACAAGAATACTGCCCTTTTTATGATAGCAGTTCCGTCTGTATTCTGTATGCAAAGATACAAAGTTTTTTGTATTTTCCAAAATTCTAGTATAAAATGTCGTAGTTTGGCAATAGATTTTGCTAAAACGCCCCCCATCATCTTCTCGATTCTCACCCCACTGCCTTTCATGGCATTGAGAAGTATGAAAACGCATCAAGGGCGGCACCCATGATGGATGTCGCCCTTGACAGCGATGAAACGCCTTATATATATAATAAGGTGTGATTATTTCTTAGCAGCCTTGCCAGCCTTGGCAGGAACCTCTTCGTCTTCCTGAATCTTACGACCGAGGGTCAGGTAAGCGATAGGAGCAGCAATGAAGATAGACGACATCGTACCGAAGACGACACCCAGGATCATTGCGAACGAGAACGAACGGATAGAGTTACCACCGAGGATGAAGATACAGAGCAGCACGATCAACGTAGAGATTGAGGTGTTCAACGTACGAGCCAGGGTCTGGTTCAGCGAGTCGTTGAAGATGGTCTGGTAGTCGCGCTTCTTGTACAGGCCGAGGTTCTCACGGATACGGTCGAAGACCACCACCTTATCGTTGATAGAGTAACCGATCACCGTCAGCACGGCACCGATGAATGTCTGGTCGACCTCGAGTGAGAACGGCAGGATGCCCCACAAGATAGAGTAGAAGCCAATCACTACGAGTGCATCGAAGGCCAGTGCTACGATAGAACCTACCGAGAAGGCCACGTTGCGGAAACGCACCAGGATGTAAAGGAAGATAGCCACCAGAGCGATGAGCACGCTGTAGAAGGCGCCGCGGGTGATATCCTTAGCCACCGAAGGACCTACCTTCGAAGAGCTGATGATAGAGCCGCCCTCGCGAACATCAGGATTCTTGAACGAGTTGACGTCGGCCTGCGATACCAGTCCGCCCTTCTTCAAGGCATTGAAGAGGATGGTCTCAGCCTCGTCGTCGACGGTCGGGCTGTTCGACTCGATGTTCCAGTTGGTAGAGATACGTACGGTCTTACCGTCGGTACCCAGGGCAATGACGCTGGTGTTAGCCTCCTGGCCGTTCTTGTCGCCCATGGTGTTGACGAATGCGCCGCTCAAGACGGTGCGCACCTTCTCAACGGGCACCTGCTTGTCGAGGGTCACCACGTAGTTGCGACCACCGGTGAAGTCGATGCTCTTGCTCAGTCCGCGGATGAAGAGGAAGCCGATGAAGACAACTGCGGCAATAGCGGCCACGGTGAAGGTCTTCTTGTAGATACCCATGAAGTTGTAGTGGGTGTTCTGCATGAAGTTCTTCGAGAAGTTGGTGGTGAAGGTCAGGTTCAGCCACTTGTCTTTCTTCATGCGGTTCTCATAGACGATACGTGTGAGGAACACGGCGGTGAAGAACGAAACGACGATACCAATCATCCATGTGGTGGCGAAGCCGCGGATAGGACCAGTACCAAAGACATAGAGGATGACACCCGTCATGAGTGATGTGACGTTCGAGTCGAAGATAGCCGAGAAGGCGTTGCTATAACCGGCAGCCAGAGCCTGGCGCACATTCAGTCCCTTGCGCAGCTCTTCCTTCGTACGCTCATAGATAAGCACGTTAGCATCGACAGCAGTACCGAGCGACAGCACCATACCAGCGATACCCGACATGGTGAGTGCGGCCTGGAACGACGTCAGAATACCCAGTGTGAAGAAGATGTTCACCAACAGGGCGCAGTTGGCCACCATGCCCGGGATGAAGCCATACATGCAGATCATGTAGAGCATCAGGATGATGAAGGCCACGATGAACGAGATGATACCCTGCTGGATAGACTGTGCACCGAGTGACGGACCAACCACCTCTTCCTGCACGATACGTGCGGGAGCCGGCATACGACCCGACTTCAGGGTGTTGGCCAGGTCCTTGGTATCCTCGATGGTGAAGTTACCAGTGATCTGCGAGTTACCGCCAGTGATCTCACCGTTCACGCGGGGAGCACTGTAGACCACGCCGTCGAGCACGATGGCGATAGCCTTACCCACATTAGCCTTGGTCAGGGCAGCCCAACGGCGTGCACCGTCAGAGTTCATCGACATGCTCACGCAGGGGCGGCCTGTCACGTGGTCGAACTCGTCCTTAGCATCGGTGATCACGTCACCCTCCAGCGGAGCGCGACCGTTAGAGTTGGTCACCTTCAGGGCATATAGCTCGAAGATTTTCTTGTTGCCACCAACCATGTCGGAGGGCTTGGCACCCCACACCAGACGAAGGTCTGAGGGCAGCACCTGCTTGGCCAGGTCGGAATAGATAATCTTGTTGATGTCGGCAGTATCGCGGATGTTGGCCATAGCCACGAGACCGATATTCTGGCTCATGGGCTGGATGAGGGCCAGCAGCGGGTGCTGCTTCTTGGCAGCCTCAAGGTCGGCATTGCTGTCCTTGTCGGCCACCTTGTTGTCCTTGTTCAGGGTGAACTTGCCAGCCTCTTTCTTGGCCTCGGCCTGCTTGGTGGTGTCGGCCTGCTCAGCCTTCACGCTGTCGGCAGGAGCCTCTGTGGCCTCAGCACCGTCGTTGGCGAAGCGCTGGTCGAGCTGCGAGAAGTAAGGGATGATCTCGTCGCTGTTGTAGGTCTCCCAGAACTCCAGGTTGGCAGAGCCCTGGAGCAACTTACGGATACGCTCCGGCTCACGGATACCTGGCATTTCGACCATGATACGGCCGTCCTGTCCCTCGAGCTTCTGGATATTGGGCTGAACGACACCGAACTTATCGATACGGTTGCGGACCACGTTGAACGAGTTGTCGATGGCCGACTGAACCTCAGCGCGCAGTGCCTTCTCAACCTCTGAGTCGCTGCTCTGTGTGCTCACCTTGCCCTTCAGCTGCTGTGTAGCGAAGATCTCGGCAAGGCGATGGCCCGGTGCATTCTTCTTGTAAGCGTTGATAAACAGTGAGATGAAGTCGCTCTGACTTGTCTCCTCTTCTTTCTTTGCCTCGTTCATCGACTTCACGAAGGCAGGGTCTGTCTTGTGGTCAGCGAGCACCTCCACAACGTCGGGAACGCTGATTTCGAGGATGACGTTCATACCGCCCTTCAGGTCAAGACCCAGACCAATCTGCGTCTCCAAGCACTTCTGGTATGAATAGACACCCATATACTTCACAGAATCTTTGTAATCCTGCTGTGCGATGGGATCCTTAATCTTGGCGGCCTGGCTGTCGTAGTAGCGTGTGGCGGCCGAGAAAGACAAATAGAAGATACTTGCAAGCGTCAGTAGGACGGCAGTACAAATTACAATTCCTTTGTTTTGCATTTTAATTGATGGTTTTTATTTAATTGTTATTTTTTGTATTCATCTCACACGAATTAAGGCTGCTTTTTATGGACAGCCTTCGATATTAGGGTGCAAAGATAGTTATTTTTTTATTTCTGAAAAAATTTCGCGTACATTATTTAATGTTTTAGCCGTTTTTTTAGCCAACAAACGACGGGATAATGGTCTGAGGCATTGTTTTTCCGGTCCACATGACAGCGATAAGGCTCCCAGTGCTGCGAGCAGAAAATGTTGTCGATGCGCACATACATGCCGCTCTTGTTGAAGGTCCATCCCGGTCCCAGACCAGTGGTTACAAAGCAGTCGGTCAGGCCGTTGGCCACCACCCGCCGGGCATACGACAGGGGATTGTCGTTGAAGTCGCCACACACGATCATGGGCATACCCTCGTGCATGCGGATATAGGCGGCCACAGCCAGGGCCTCGGGCTGGCGGATGACGGCAGCCTCGGCCAGGCGGCTGATGAGCAGGCGCGAGGTGCTGACCACCTCGTCGCGGTTGTCGTCGCCTTTCATCATTTTTTTGAACTTTTGCTGTTCGTCCTCGAGCAGTTTGTTGGTCTCCAGGTGGTTGTTGACGACCATCACCGTATCGCCGTCGATGAGCACTTTGAAGGCGGCAGAGATGTTCCACTTCGAGTCGAACTCGATGCGCTCCTTGCCCACAATGGGGTATTTGCTGTAGATGGCGATGGTGTTGCCGCTGTAATGGCGCACGACCGTGTCGCCATACTCGTAGACCTTCGAGAGCTCACGGCTGATGTCTTTCTGGCTGATGAGGTCGGAACTGGCCTCCTGCAGACAAACGATGTCGGCCCCGCTCTGCTTGATGTACTCGAGGACGGGGTTGGTGCCGTCGTCGCGGATGCTGCCTTTGGCAAACCGGCACACGTTATAGGTCATCACCTTGATGGCGTCGTCGGGTGCATCGGCAGGCATGTTGAGCGGCAGATAGACGCGCAGCGACCCGTAGCAGAGCAGATAGCCCACGATGGGAATGAGCACACCCTTCCAGTGGAACGTGAGCCAGAAAATCATGAAAGCCAGATTGATGAGCAGAAACACCGGATAGAGCAGGCCCGCATTCGTCAGCATCGGGTGCTCGGCAGGGCTCAGCCGGCCGGCCATGCCCACCAGCAACATGATGATGACGGTCACTATATTGGCGCCGGCCATCATCTTCAGAAAAAACTTCTTCAATCCCTTCAGCATCAGTTCTGACGGTTGCTATTGTCGAAAAGGCGGCGTTTCTCCTCTTTCGTCAGACTGTCGTAGCCGCTTTTCCGTATCTTGTCGAGTATGCGGTCTATCTCGTCCTGCTCCTCCTTCTTGCGGGCATTATACTCCCAGTCGGTCTCATGGCGCGGCTGCTCATAGTCGCTGGCGCTCTTCTTCGAGTGCTTTTCCCAATAGCGCTTGAACTTGTCGACCGGCGAGTCGCCAGAACCGAAACCGCCGTAAGTGTCTTTCTTGCGCCAATAACGTATCATGAGGAAGCCGAACAGCATACCGCCGAGGTGGGCGAAATGGGCCACATTGTCGCCTGTGGTCGACAGGGCAGCAAACAACTCGATGACGATATAACCGGTGATGAGCCACTTCGCCTTGATGGGTACGGGCAAGGGGAAGATGAACAGGCGCTCCTCGGGGAACAGCATGCCGAAGGCCAGCAGAATGGCATACACGGCACCCGACGCTCCCACGGTGGTCCAAGCGTTCAGGGCCTGGGCATCGGCGGCACTGAGCGAGAACAACTGCATGAGGCTGACATCATAGCCGCTCTGGTTCATCAGTACGTAGAGCGAGCCCAACTGGGTCAGCTCCTGAATCAATCCGGCTCCAATACCGCAAGAAATGTAATAAAAAAGGAATTTCTTCGGACCCCATACATTCTCTATCACGCAACCGAACATCCACAGGGCAAACATGTTGAAGAAAATGTGCTGCAGGTTGGCATGCATGAACATGTAGGTCACCAACTGATACAAGTGGAAATCAGAGGCCAGGAAGAAGTGCAGACCCAACAGATTGTTCAAATCAATATGCTGCAGACTCAGCACGTAGTAAGCCAGAAACGCCAGCACATTTATAATGAGCAGATTCTTGGTAATTGTAGGTATATTTCTCATATCTCTTATTCTCGTTTTGATTCGTACTTCACTAAAAACACCGCAAAAGTACGAAAAATATCTATTAAACCGCACAAAAACAGCCCTTTAAGAAAAATTTTTCATGAAATACATCACTTTTTTTTATTTTTTGTTTGTTTTATGAAATGATTAACCTATATTTGCCAAAGATTTAACGTGATACTTCTTTATATTAACCATTTAAATAATTCAAAATTATGAACAAGTCAGAATTAATCGACAAAATTGCAGCTGGTGCAGGTTTGACCAAGGCTGAATCAAAGAAGGCTCTTGACGCAGCTGTTGCTGCTGTGAAAGAGGCTCTCGTAGCAGGTGATAAAGTAGCTCTTGTTGGTTTTGGAACATTCGCTATCAATGAGCGTGGTGAGCACGAGGGTATCAACCCCGCTACCAAAGAGAAGATCATGATTCCTGCCAAGAAGGTTGTGAAGTTCAAGGCTGGTGCTGAACTTGCTGACGCAGTAAAGTAATTTTGTAAAAGAAATTCAAAAGAGGCGACCTCAATGGAGGCCGCCTCTTTTTTTTATCGGAATAACCTAACGTAAGGCATCTCACCTGCCTGACAAAACGAGTGCAACTTGTTCAACCTGCAAAAACAGTCTGACTAATAAAACCAGAAAAACAGAAGAAACCAGGATACACCAGTAATCACCATCTAGTCGACAGAACGCTCAAAAATCATAGATTTCATCGCTGTTTTTCGCATTCTTCCTGCCATGGCGACGGGGACTTCTGTCAGTCTGGGGGTATCAAAAATCGGTCATGAAGCCAGTTGTCAGAGTTGGCTGTCAATCCACTCGATGATCTTCTCATGACTGGGACGGGGCGCATTCAGACTGACAATGCGGCCCTTCTTGTCGAACATCAGGAAACGGGGAATGCCGTCGATGTCGTAGTTCTTGCAGAGCAACGACTTAAAGTTCTGATTGACAATGTACTGTTTCCAGCCAGGCTTGTCCTCGGCAACCTTCTTCTCCCACTTTTTCTTATTGTCATCGAGCGAGATGCTGATGAGCTCTATCTTCTTATTGTTCTTATAGTGGGCATACAACTTTTCCATGTAAGGAATCTCGGCGCAGCAGGGTCCGCACCAGGTGGCCCAGCAGTCGATATAGACCGCACGGCCTCGCAAATCCTTCAGCGTGAACTTCCGGCCTGCCTTGTCGTAGAAGTCGAAGTCGGCAGCAGGGGCACCCTTCTTCAGCTTCGAATAGTGGGCATACAGCTGGTCGGCCACCTCGTGTCCTTTCTGGTTGGTCGATGTGGCTTTGTAGGCCACCACCTCCTCATCCATGTCTTCAGGTGCCTCCTTCAGCGTCTGCTGAATCCAGTCGTCGGCAAACTCGTTGATGATCTCCTGATTGGTAAAAGCACTCTTCAGACAGTCGTAGAACGACGCTGCCGTGCGCTCGCCGCGAGGCGGCATGTTGCTGTTCATATACCATCGCCAGTAATTGCCGATTTTGTCCATGTTACGCCTGTCGTTATGGTCGAACGAAAGCATCCACCGCTCAAAGTCGGCATCCTTCTTGCCCTGGTTTCCCCATGCCCAGCGGCACAGGTTGGCGAATCGCCCGCTCTCCAGCTGGCGGCCTTTCATCTCTTTATAGGCCGGGTTGCTGACCTTGTAGAGGGCCTGCAGATGATTCTCTGTCATCTTGTCAACGTCCTTGCGATAGTCGGCAAAGGCAACAGTTGATATCTTGTCCCACGGCCATTGCTTGTAATTCTCGAAGTCGTCGTAGCCGTTCTCAAACTCAAACACATCCTTGTTATCACCCGTATAGACAATTTCCAGGCTGTTCACTTCCTCGTCAAACGACATTTTCTTGCCGAAAGAAATCTGCAGGTCGGCCTTCATCCCCGGCTCGAGGAACAACATACTGCTGGCCTTCAGGTCCTCGAAAAGGAGATAGGCCAACCCCGTTTGCTGCACATTGACATCCACGGCAAACGACCCGTCGGCGGCAATTCTCAAGGTGTCGTTGTGCCGTCCCTGCTCGCCCATCTGGGTAATCATGGCAATGCCTTCCTTGAAGTCCTTCACCTTGCCCGTGAAATGTGCCGGCTGGGCGAGCGTGGCCAGCACAGACAAAAGGCAAATGATGACTGATAAGACTATTCTTCTCATATCAATGACTGTTTACGATTTTCTCGAAATAGGTGTCGAAGTCAGCGAATGACGGACGCTGTGCCTCACTATCGATGATAATTCCGTCTTTGTCGATAATCATAAAGCGCGGAATACCATAGACGAAATACACGTCGTCGAGTATCTTATTACCCTCTGTTGTCACCTGATACTGGGCCCAGTTCATCTCCTTATGTTTTTTCAGGAATGCCAGCCACTTGGGTCGTGCACTCTCCTTGTCGCAGGCGATGCTCATGATATGCACATTCTTGTTTTTCTTGTATTTCTCCTGCAGTTTGTTGAGATAAGGAATCTCCTCGATGCATGGCACGCACCAGGTGCCCCAGATGTCGACGAAAAGCAACTTTCCCCTCAGGTCGCTGAGATGAAACAGCTTTCCTTTCTCGTTCTTAAAGGTGAAGTCGGGTGCCGGCTGGCCGGGAAAGACATGACCATAGTCCTGCTTGTGCTTGGCCAGGGCGGCCTCTACCTTTTGCTTGAGAGAGTCAACGGTGATACGGTCCAGATAGGGCTGCACCATCTTTGTCATATCGTGGCAACCGGGATATTGGAAGAATCCCAATACCTGAGTGGCGAGAAACTCGGACTTCAACTGGTCGTAAACGGCATCTATCTTCTTCAGATAGAAATCATAACCTTCGTTCTCCATTCGCTCCATGGTAGCCGGATCGCTATTGATAGCCACCTGCAACATGCTGTCGACCACACTCATGCGATACTCACCATTGCTTTGGGCAAATCCTGACAGCACCGATAGTGCCGTCAGGACCAGGGTTAAAACCATTCTATTCATTTGTCGTTCTGTTTTCCATCATCAGTGACCTTATTCTTCCTCTGAGGTGTTCGTCTCAAAATCGACGATCTTTCCGCAGATGTTCTTGTAGCTCTTCTCGAGGCTCAACTGTCCGTTGGTGCTCATCCTGAGCACATATACAGAGCCTGAGTTGGCACTCTTACTGCCATTGCTGGCACCCACATACATTTTGCTGGTGTCCGACACGTCGAACTCCATGCAGTCGATGCTGCCACCATCAACGGTATACTCGCTGATGACATTACCGGTGATCACACTGACGCATGTGATCTTATTGCCATAAGCATAATAAATATAGTTGGGATCCATCGAAGAGATGGCAAAGATGGTGGCTCGCGCCATATCGCCGCTGATCTCGCGTTTGCCACCCGGCACTATGAAATTCCATGAGTCGTAAGTCTCCATGTCGAAATCAGAGCCTTTCACACCCCACAACAGATAGCTCTTTCCACTGTCATCTTTCATGATGGCGCGCAGATGGCTCTGCCCGTCATCAGAGAGGGCCACATCGCCCCAAACGATGTCCATGCCTACGTCGCAAGCATCCCAATAGGCATTGCCATAACCACTGGAGAGAACATCCAGATTGGAGTAAGCATCGTAGAGGAAGCATTTGTTGTCGATGTCGTAGAAATAGCCCGTGATATTGTCCCTGAAGAAATTAAACGGAGCAACCTTGCCCGGAGCCGACAAATGAGTCGAGAACTTGGGAAGTGTACTAGGGACATCACTCCACACATAGATGTCGCGCTTGAATGCCTTGCCGTCGACAATGGCATACTCATCGAACGCATACTGTCCATGGATGATGTTCTCCAGACGTCCGGGACTGCTGGGGAAGAAGAAGAGATCCTGGAAGTTCATGGTATAGCTGAAGTCAATATTATTGCAGCAGACCACACTGTCCTCGGTGGAGATGACAATCAGCTGATCAGAGTTACTGTTACGGCCTGCCAACCATATACCAATAGGACCACGACCCAACGGACGCTCGTTCACTGCCTCGAACGCATTCTCAGTGACATGGTCGAGACTGTTGATGAACGCCACCTGAGCCATGCCTTCGACATCACTGAGAATGGCCAGTCCCTTGGAGTAGGTGTTGACCACCGTGAGAGCTACCTTTTTATAGTCAACTCGTCCCGTTACATTGTTCGTGGCCTGGAACACCAAGGCATAATCTGAAGACGGCGACTTGGCAATGGTCGCATTCAGATTCTTCTCGTGCGACACCGTGTCGGGCATCTCTTTACTGTTATACTTATAGATAAACCACAAGAAACTGTAGTCGCTCTCGTCGAAGGCCACCGAACCAGTGATGGTGGGCGTGATGGTGAGATCGGAGAACTGCTCCACCTCATACTTGTCTTGGATGCCAGAGATGGTCAGTTGGTTTACCTCCTGATAGTCGTAGTTTCCCTCATCGCTGGCACACGACGAAATGGAAAGCAGCATCGTGAAAGCAAACAACGAGCAAACCGTCGATTGTATGATATTTATTGTTTTCATATTTCTTTCAATTTCAATGATTTAGTACCAAGGTTCTATAATCTCGCCATTCTCGTCGTAGACAGGATAGTTATCCGTAAAGTATTGACTCATATAGGCACTTGCAGCATTCCAATACTCATCGCTGAGTAATGTCATTAGGTCGGCAGGGAAATCTCTGCCAAGCTGCTCAAGACAAATCTCGTGCTTGCGACGGGAATAAGGTCCCCAATAGTCGGCGGCACAAACGGCATAATAGCCCTCCCATTCGGTACCCGCATAAGGATCCCAAGGCTCGTCCCAGTAAGATGGCTTGTTCAGGAAGTTGGTGATGTCGATATAGAAATCGGTACGCCCCTGCAGGCCCAGGCCGAGGTCGTTGGTAGCCACCAGCGAGAATGCCAGCCTGACTCGTTTTGTCTTGATATCCTCACTGTTGTAGATAATCACTGGAACCCGGGCTGTCATCTCACCCGCCCTCATGGTGTAACTGTTCTTGAAGGCCTCATAGTGAGTACCAGCCACAGCCTCATTACCACTTGCCTCGGCCAAGCCAAACTGGCGGTCGTGGTCAACGGGGGTGCCCAGCAGATTCACTTGCATCCAAACGGTATCTTGCTCGATGGCTTTTCCGGCAAACGAATAGTTGGTACCGGCATTCACCATGTTCCAGTTGTCGGCATTGGTCTGGAAATAGACACTGCCATCGCTCTCAAATCCCTCATACTCGTTCTCCTTACAGGAAATGAGGAACGTAGCCAAGAGTAACGGAGTAAGAAGCCAACCGATGACCCTCGCTGACGTGTACTTTCGATGTGATTGATTGTATGTCATCATAATTCGTCGTTTCTTTTGATTGATGATTTATTCAGTATATCCAAATTCCAACTCGTCGGTGGGCAGAGGCAATACGTATACAGCCTGAGATGCATCAACGGTAGCAAACGGGATTTTACCTAGGTTCTGACGCTTATAGAAATAGAACAGCTGTCCCTCGCCAATGAACTCACGCTGGTACTCTTTCTGCAAGAGTGCCGTCAGACCGGTTCCCTCGTCGGCTGGGTTGGGATATCCTCGTTTCTGCAGCAATGTGTAGAGATAACTGATGTCTCCCGAGGCCTCAGCAGCGATGAGATACATCTCGCCAATCTTCAGCAGGGGAATCTGCGTGCCCGTCAGGTATTTAATGCAATACTCATTGTTGCTGCCGCTCGGTACGGCAAACATACGCTTGGCACGAATGTCATAGTCGATGCCATTAGCACCAAAGACCGACATCTTGCGGGTGTCGCTCATCCGTAGCTGACCGCCCTGGTGGTCGCGGAAATAGAGGTCGCTGTTGTTCTCCTTTAAGTTATAGACATACAGGCCACCAATATACTCGTGCTTGGCTACACTCTGCATGAACGAATACTGATTATTAGTTCCATTATGACGGGCCTCCTCCTTGTCGGCAGCGATAAGGGCATCGTTGATCAAGTCAAACTTACCGCTGTTGATGACCTCCTGTGCATACGACAGGGCATTGGCCTTGTCACCTTTGTAGAGACTGATACGGGCCAGCAGGGCGGTGGCGGCGTAATAGTTCATTCGTGAGGTGCGATAGAGCAAGAAACCATCATCCTCGAGATAATCTTCGGTATCGTAGATGAGTGTCTCGTTATAGCCAGCCTCACAAATAGGGTCGTAGGGCTTCATCAACTCACGGGCAGCCACCAAGTCGCTGATAAGCTGATCGCAAAGTGCGCTCACGGTCATGGCCTTCTGGGCACTTACCGTCGGCTCAAAAACATAGGGTACTGCCGGCTGGCTGCTACCTGTTGCATAACAGGGAGCATAGAGGCGCATCATGTCGAAATGGAGATAGGCACGTACGGCCATTGCCTCACCTTTGATGATGCTGCGCGTACTGGCGTTCATCACTCCTCCGTTCTCGTCGCAGTTCTTAATCAGGTAGTTGCAGTTGACAATGGCTTTATAGCACTGTCTCCACATGCCCTCTGTCATGCTCTCTACCGCCTTGTCGGTATAACTATAGCTCATGGCTGTGGTATACGGCGAGGTCACATCACTATATTGCTGAGCCAGCACGTCGAGCAGGCCCATCGTCATATTGCCACCATAGGCGTCAGTACTTGCCATCAATGTATAGACACCCAGCGTGGCGTCGCGGAATCCTGCCTCTGAGCTGAAGAGGTCACCTTGCTTGATTTGCGATTTCGGGCGCACATCGAACCAGTCGTCGCAAGAGGTCAGCAACATCAAGCCTGAAACAGCAAGAATCAATAAAATATTTCTTTTCATTTTGTCTGTCATTTAAGGTTTTTAGAATCTAACATTCAGACCTACACTGAAATTGCGCGAATAGGGATAGTCGGTACCTCGCTCACGCTTCACCGTAGAGGTATAGAAGACATCGTTCATATAGAACAGCAGCTTCAGGCGCTGTATGCCATACCGCTTGAGGTTCGTGTTGTCGAACTCGTACGAGAGATTCAGTGTGCTCAGTTGCAGATAGTCGTAATCCTCCACGAAACGTGAGGTGGGACGGGTGCTTTGATTGATATTCACACCATTCGTATCATATACGAAGCCTGCATATCGGGCAATGTCGCCAGGTTTCTGCCAACGGTCGGTCAATGCACGTGCATCGCAATTGTATCGCGGGTCGATGTCCTGCACCTTGTCAACCAAAGTCTGGTTGTACATCTGTCCACCCAAACGATAGCGGAAGGTGGCGTTCAGCTGGAATCCCTGCCATGAGAAGGTTGTACCAAACGTTCCCTCCACATCGGGGTCCTCACAACCGCCAATCACATAGTTGGCGGCATTCCAGGCACTTACCTTATTGCCATTCTTGTCGAGGAACATCTCCCGGCCCGTCAGCGGGTCAACGCCCAATGACTTGTTCACCCAGATAGAGTTGATGCTCTCGCCCTCCACAAAACGGACACGCGGGGCACGTGTGTTGACATCCGAGCTGTTGGCATTCATGGCAGCATCCTGTGTGTCGTTATAAGCCTTCAGCGAGTCAGAGATCTTCAGCAGTTTGTTCTTGTTGTGAATCATATTGCCAAACACGCTCCAATAGAGCTTGTGTGCACGGTCTTGAATGAGCACAGCCCTGGCCGAGAGTTCCCATCCGCGGTTCTGCACCTCGCCGAGGTTGGCCATGTAGGTGCTGAAACCCAACGATGGCGGCAGTGTGACAGCCGTCAACAGGTCCTTGGTCTTTTTGTTGTAGTAATCGAAAGTAAGTTGGAAACGGTCGTTCAGCAATGCCAAATCGAATCCTACGTTGGCCTCATGCGTACGCTGCCACGCCAGGTCCTCATTACCCATGGCCATCAGCACGGCACCCACACCGTAGTGATAACGCTGGCCGGTCATATACCGATAAGTGGTCATTGCCTGATAAGGGTCGAAGTTCTGACTACCCGTCAGACCGTAGGTGGCACGCAACTTCAGACGGTTGATCCAAGAGAGACTCTTCATAAAGGCCTCGTTGTGCATGTTCCAGCCGATACCGGCACTCCAGAAGGGAGCCCATCGCTTATCGGCACCGAAACGGCTCGATGCATCCTCACGGAAAGAGAGGTCGAGCAGATAACGCTCATCATAGCTGTAGTTCAGGTTGCCGAGGAAACCCATCAGGCGCGATGTGTACTCATCGCCATAGGGTGCTCCGTTCTTTTCATACTGTGTACCGAAGCTGATAAAGTCAAGATTGTCGTTGGGGAATCCCTCAGCCATCACGGTGAACGTCTTGCTCTGCTCCTGCTGCACGTTCCAACCCAGGTTGGCATTCAGCACGTGAACATCCATCTGCTTGAAGTATGAGAGCACCAGTGAACCATCGTAGTTGAACACGTCACCACGGCTGGCAGTATACGATCCGCGACGGTCGAAGTCATCGCCCGTATAGTTGGCGAAGTCGGTATGCTTACCGCTCTTGAAAATATCGGCAGAGGTATTCTGCACCGTGAAGGCGAAACTGCCTTTCAGGCGCAGTCCGCTCATGATTTCCCAGTCAACGCCAAACTGGTTGGTCAGGTCGCGATAGCTACTGCCGTCTTTATAATTCAGTGTGGTGTTGTAAAGAGGATTATAAATAAAATTATTATAAATCACAGCCGACGGATAGCGGTCGTCAAGGTCTATCTGATAGATATAGTTGCCGTCGGCATCCTTCATCCTGACGTAGGGGTTCAGTGTGGCATAATTAGAAAAACTACCATAGGGCGAATTCTTTGAACTGACGTTCGAGAATGTCAGTTGGTCGCGGAAGGTGATATTCTTATAGATATATTGCAGCTCCAATCCCATACCCATGCGCTCACGTCCCGATTTGCGCATCACGCCGGGCGTGTTGTTGTAGTTCAGGTCCATGGCATAGCGGAAATTCTCAGAACCACCATCAATGCGGACTGAGTGTTTCTGACCGACCACCAGCTGATGAAGCGGTTGTGCCAGCCAGTCGGTATTCACACCGGCCTGAATCATCTGCAAACGGCGGTCGTAGGCCTGGTTCATACCAATCTGGTCGCTCACAGCATCCATATTGTAATACGACTTCTTCGAAGCGTCGTAGAGACCAGCCAGTTTTTCCAGTTCCAGCTTTTGCTCAGCATCGCAAAGGTTATAGGCACTCAGGTCGGGCACATAGAAAGTCACATCGGCATTGTAGCTCACAGCGAGTTTTCCGAACTTCGGTGTGTTGGTGGTGATAACAACCACGCCATTCGAGGCACGCGAACCGTAAATGGCTGTTGCGGCGGCATCCTTCAGCAGTGTGAGGCTCTTCACGCGATACGGGTCCATGTCGAACACTTTCTCGGCAGTAGTCTCAAAACCATCGACAATGAAGATAGGCATGTTGGGATTGCCCTGATAGGTGTCGCTCATACTGGTGAGCGAGCCCGAGCCACGAATGGTGAAGTCGGGGATGGCATTAGGATTTGAACCCATCGAGTTGTTCTCTACCATCACAAACGAGGGGTCGATGTTCGAGAGCGACGAGAGAATATTCTGGTTACCACCCGTCATCAGCTCTTCCTGCGTGAATGTCTTGGCAGCACCGGTAAAGCTCTCTTTGGTCTGCTGGTAGTAACCGTTCACCACCACTTCCTTGATCTCGTTGTCGGAGAGCAATACGATATCGCGGCTCACATCATTCATACCCGCCTGAATGGTGGCATATTGCGTGGCCATGCTCACATACGAGAATTTCAGGATGGTCTGCTCAACAGGAATCTTGAAGGTATAGAATCCGTCGGCATCTGTCACTGTGCACACACGGCTCTCACCAATGCAAACGGGCACACCCACCAGCGGCTCACCGCTGTCGTCGCGCACATAGCCCTTGATGGTACGCTCGCGACCGCTCATCTTCTGCTGGGTGATGGTCACGATGTTACCTTTCACGGTGTAAACACAGTTAATCAGGTTGGTCACTTGGCCGATAATGTCCTCAGCCGATTTGTTGGTTGCCCGAAGCGTGATTCTGGGCCAGTTCTTGGCCAGTTCCGCATCGTAGAAGAAGTCCAGCTTTGCCTTGCGATGAATCTCGTTCAGCACTTGCTCAACAGGCACCGATTTCACGTCGATGCTCATCTTCGTGTCGGCTGGCATGGCCGCACGAGCATTGCCGGGAATGAGCAGCAGGGCTGCCAGCAGCAACAGAGAGCCGACGAATCGTTTCAGATGTCTTTTCTGTTTCATGGATTACTTGTTTTGATAGATATTTAATGTTTGATGATTTATGGTGATAGTGGTTCCGGTGACTGTCTCAATGGTCTCAATCGTTGGTTTGATATCCTCGTAACGACTCAGCGAACCAGAGAACTTACGACCGCCCAGACTGCTGTTGGAAAATTCCACCTTCAGACCGTACCAGCGTGAGATAACGCTCATGATACGCTCTAGCGACCAGTTGTTGAACACAAACTCTCCCTCGTTCCAGGCCACAAAGGGCGCAGTGTCGATGTCTGTGACGGTTAACTGGGAATGAACCATTGACAATTCCTGGCCGGGTGTGAGCATCTGCTCGCGGCCGTCGTTGGCGGTAAAGCCTACAGAGCCTTTCACAAGGACGACATACATATCTTTGTGGTCTTCAGCATCACTCTTCCTGGTGTTGACCACAAATTCCGTTCCATATACTTTCACATCGCCCTGGGGGGTATGCACCACAAACTGGCGGCTCTTGTCCTTGGCCACCATGAAGTAGGCCTCACCGTCGAGAATCACGTCGCGGCGGTCGCCGAATTTCTCGGGATAAATCAGGCGACTATTATAATTAAGGTGAACGAGCGTACCGTCTTCTAACGTTACCCAGTATTCCTTATTCTGATAGGTGGTGATGCGGCGGGCCTCTTCCAACTGCTCGGCAAAGTTGTCGTCCACATGATAAAGCGCTCGCTCCTCGGTCGACATCACCTCCTTGACTGCCTTGCCACTCAGGACTTCGGCACCACTCTTACCCATTTTGCGGCTCTGCTCCATGGCCAGCTGCACTTCCTCTGAGATTTCAGGCGGTGTGACACGTGTCTGCTCCCGGTGATACCAGAAGGTACCGCCCACAAGCAGCAACACCAGCACAGCGGCAATGCGGAAGAAGGGGAAACGGGAGCCCGATGGCCGAGAGGCTTTCTCTGTCTTGCCGATTCTTGCTTCCATCTCACGAATGGCTTTCTGCACGTCAATGCTTTTCCTTCGGCGATAGTCGTCTTGCAGCGACTGCGGAGAAGAGAGCATCTGCAAATAGCTCTGCCTGTCGGGGCGTGCAGCCACCCAGGCATCCAGTTCCCTGCGCTCGTCATCATTCAGCGCATTGATGGTGTACTTATATAATAAGTCCGAAATACGACGGTTGTTCATGTCTTTTCTTCTGTTGGGTTAGGTTTTCTAACACTAACACGCTTTCACCGCCGTTTGGGATATCAAAAATCCCACTTTTTTTTCCGTATTTAATAAGAAAATAGCACTTTTTTTCGTATTTTTGCAGCAGATTATCAAAGGTATGGACATCAGAGAGAGCACCCTGAAAGAATTCCAGGAAGGACGAATAGAGTCTTTCTACATGGAGCTTTATCCGTCACTGCTCAGCTATGCGCGGCGCGTCCTGGGCCCGGAACATGAGTTTCTGGCCGAGGACTGTGTGCAGGAAGCCATCTACCGAGTCTACCAGAGCCGCCGGCAGTTTGACACTCCCCTGCAAATGCGCTCCTTTCTCTTTACGTGTATCCATAACGAGATCATCACCATTTTCCGGAAGAGCGACCGGAAGGAACGCTTTCTTGAGACTCGCGAGACCATCGACAACACGCTCATCGACGAGTTGGTGCTGCAAGAAACGCTCGACCGCCTCTATCTGGCCATCGACCAGCTGCCCGACCAGCTGCACCGCATCTTCGAACTGAGTTTTGAGGAAGGACTGCGCCACAAGGAGATTGCCGCGATTCTGCAACTCTCGCCCCACACGGTGAAGAAGCAAAAGGCCAAGCTGATTCAACTGCTGCGCGAGCATTTCAAAGACGATGCCACCATGCTTTTCCTGCTGGCTGTCATCTGACTTTCCGCTGCTTTGTTACAAAAGAAAATGTATATGATACTCAAGGAGATGGCTCTTTGGGATAAAAAATCGTATCTTTGCGGAAAAATCTAAACCCAAACAGACTGACCGACCATGATCTTGAGAAGATTCTTCACTGCACTCTGTGCCCTTCAGCTGGCGCTATGCTGCTGTCAGGCACAGATTCCGCTGGTCTACGACCGTGAGAACACGGGTGCCGGTTTTGCTCCTCCGGCCATGCCGGCGGCCAGTGAACTGCCCGTGGAGCACAATCTGCGCAACCCGCTGGCATGGAGCAACGGCAAGGGCAAGGTGCGCAAGTTCGCGAAGTGGGAACGGCGGCGCAACGAGATAGCGGCCCTCATTCAGCATTATGGCATCGGCACGAAGCCGGCCGTCGGCAAAGGATGCGTGAAGGCACACATGGACGGCGACACCTTGATTGTCGATGTCACGGTAAACGGACAGACGCTGACGCTACGCTCGGAAATCAGGTATCCCAAAGAGGGCAAAGCCCCCTATGCGCTGATGATTGGCACAAGCGGCATCTCCCTGCCACGTACTCTCTTCGACCACCGCCCCATCGCCACGATGGTGTTCCACGAGGCACAGGTGAACGACTATTCGCAATGGCGGCCTCACAAAGAACGGGGCGAGCATGCGTTCGATCGCCTCTACCCCGACCTCGCACACAACGGTGCCTACAGCCAGTGGGCATGGGGATTGAGCCGCCTGATAGATGGTCTGCAGCAGTTGGGCGAGGCCGTCACGCGCATCGACACACGGCGCATTGGGGTCACAGGTTGCTCGTATGCCGGCAAGATGGCCCTGTTCTGCGGAGCCTTCGACGAGCGTGTGGCACTGACCATCGCACAAGAACCTGGTGGCGGCGGTGCTGCGGCATGGCGCGTCTCCCACACCATGGAGGGCGTGGAGAGCCTCGAGAAGACCGACTATCACTGGTTCATGGAGAGCATGCGCGACTCGTTCTCGGGCGAGAATGTCTACCGTCTGCCCTACGACCACCACGAGCTGTGCGCCATGATCTGCCCACGGGCACTGCTCATCATCGGCAATCCCGACTATCCATGGCTGGCCGACGACGCGGCCCTGGCCTCGGCCCAGGCAGCAAAAACCGTCTGGCAGGCTTTCGGCATTGCCGACCGCATGGGCTACTCTATTGTCGGGGGACATCTCCACTGCATGCTTCCCGTCAGTCAGTATCCTGAGGTGCAGGCCTTTATCGACAAGTTTCTGTTGGGACGGCAGGCCAGGACCAGTGACATTGAGCGGGTGGAGAAGGTCGTAAAGCCATCAGGCGACCAGGCATTGACAACAGGACAATGAAAAAGCAATAATGATAATCGATATGAAAAGGCTGACCGTTTTTTGTTTCTTGCTGACGGCGGTGTCGGTGGTCGTGGCGCAGAATCCCGTCATTCGCGACCAGTTTACGGCCGACCCCACGGCAAGGGTATTTAATAATAAGGTGTATCTCTATCCCTCCCACGACATTGTGCCCCCCGAGGGACAGCGGCAAGACTGGTTCTGCATGGCCGACTATCATGTGTTCTCGTCGGAGAATCTGACCGACTGGACCGACCATGGCATCATCATCACCCAGAACAAAGTGCCCTGGGTGCAGCCCGACAGCTATTCCATGTGGGCTCCCGACTGCGTGTGCAAGGACGGGAAGTATTATTTCTACTTCCCCTCGGCACCGAAAGGCACGGGCCGGGGCTTCGCCGTCGGCGTGGCTGTGGCCGAACACCCTGAGGGTCCCTTTGTCTGCGAGTCGCAGCCCATGGCCGGTGTGATGGGCATCGACCCCTGTGTGCTGGTCGACGACGACGGCCAGTCGTATATCTACTGGAGTGGTATGGGCATCCGTGGCGCCCGTCTGAAAGCCAACATGCTGGAACTCGACGGCGAACTGCAGGAGGTGCAGATGCCCCGCCGCGAGGGAATGCCCGAGATGCCGCCGATGAAGGTGGGCGGACAAACCATGGAAGGACTGCCCGACGGTTTCAAGGAAGGACCTTTCGCCTTCAAGCGCGGTGAGTGGTACTACCTCACCTTCCCCTGGGTGCGCGGCGACACCAGCGACGGGAAGAACCCCACCGAGACACTGGCCTACGCCATGTCGAAATCGCCATTGGGCCCGTGGGACTTCAAGGGCATCATCATGAAGGAGTGGGAAAACAAGTGCTGGACCAATCACCACAGCATGGTGGAGTATCGCGGACAGTGGTATCTGTTCTATCATCACAATGACTTCTCGCCCCACTTCGACAAAAATCGCTCCGTCTGCATCGACCTTCTTCATTTCAATGCCGACGGAACGATTCAGGAGGTAACCCCCACCCTGCGCGGCGTGGGTATCAACCAGGCTACAGAACGGTTGGAAATCGACCGTTACAGCCGCGTGGGCGGTGCCACATCGACCGCCTATGTCGACTCCTTGCAGCCCTTCAAGGGATGGTACGCTACCCTCCCCCGCGCCCAAAGCAGCCTCACCTACAACGATGTCGACTTCAGCTGCCTGACCGATGGCTATCTCATCGCCTCTGTCCGTGCCAACGCCAACACCCAGTTAGTGATTCGCGAGGGCAATGCCCGCGGCAAGGTCATTGCCCGGTTGAAGGTGGTCTGCATCACCGACGGACAGTTCCGACGCGACTACCGGGGCCAGTGGCTCACCGTGACCACCCCGCTGGAGTATACTCCGAAAGGAGTTGCTGACCTCTATGTGGAATGCGAGGGCACGGCCGTTGATGTAGACTGGCTGCAGTTCAAAAACCGGCCGGTCTATTTCTCGCCCGTGACGACGGCCACGGCCGGTCCCGACGACGACGGTTTCATCCGCCGCTGGCTGCTGCTGGAGCCCATCCGGCAGGACATCCGCTCGAATGTGGTGTTCACCAACTCATGGCTCCGCGAGGCTTTCTCGAAGACATACTTCAACAACCAGCTGACCGTGTTGCCCAAGGACGGCCAGAGAGTAAAGGCTGCCACACAAACGCTGCGCTGGCACGCACTCGACAGCGAGAACTACAACATTAAACTCTTCCGCTTTGCCGAGAAATACGGTGAGCAGACCTATGGCTCTCTGTTCTGGATGGTCACCTACATCGACTGTCCCGAGGAGATGGCTGGTGTGCGTCTGGCCGCCGGCTCGAATGGTGCATCCATGTGGTGGCTCAACGGCGAGGAGGTGTTGTTGCTCGAAGGCGACCGCCGCATGGTGAAAGACGATGGTGTGTCGCAGCGGCTGACCCTGAGAAAAGGACGGAACATCCTGCGCGGAGCCGTCATCAACGGTCCTGGTCTGAGCGATTTCTGCGTGCGGTTTGTTGACGAGAAAGGCCAGCCTGTGAAGGGATATCAAGTGAGAAGTGAGAAGTGAAAAGTGAAAAGAGATAAGTGACATGACATGTGACATGTGAAAAGTGCGATGATGATGAAGAAACTATTGATTTCAGTTTGCCTGATGGCAGGTTGTGGCGTTGCCGTCGAGGCACAAACGGGTGCTCCCTATATACACGATCCGTCGACCATTGCCGAGTGCGACGGCAAGTACTACACATTCGGAACGGGCGGAGGAGGCCTCATCTCCGACGATGGCTGGAGCTGGCACGGCGGCGCTGAGCGCCCTGGTGGTGGCGCGGCCCCCGACGTATTGAAGATTGGCGACCGCTATCTGGTCATCTATGGCGCCACAGGTGGCGGACTGGGCGGCGGACACAACGGCCGCATCCTGACCATGTGGAACAAGACGCTCGACCCGAAGTCTCCCGACTTCAAATTCACCGAACCCATCGAGGTGGCTGCCTCCGACGGGATGGAAGACCAGGATGCCATCGACCCGGGCATGCTGCTCGACCCCACCACGGGCCGGCTGTGGGTGAGTTACGGTACTTATTTCGGCACCATACGTCTCATAGAGCTCGATCCGGCCACCGGTGAGCGCGTGAAAGGCAACATAGAGAAAGACATAGCCATCGACTGCGAGGCCACCGACCTCATCTACCGCGACGGCTGGTATTATCTGCTGGGCACCCACGGCACCTGCTGCGACGGGGTGAACTCCACCTATAACATTGTGGTGGGCCGCTCGAACTCCATAGAAGGGCCGTATCTCGACAATATAGGCCGCGACATGTTCCACGGCGGAGGCCGCATGGTGCTGGCAGCCGGCCATCGGGTGTGCGGTCCCGGCCATTTCGGACGGACCATCATCGACGAGGGCGTGGAGGTGATGTCGTGCCACTTCGAGGCCGACTTCGACCAAGGCGGCCGCAGCGTGCTGGGCATCCGTCCGCTGTTGTGGCGCAACGGCTGGCCCGTGGCGGGCGACCCACTGGCCGAGGGTACCTATGCCATCGAGTCGGAGCGCCGCGGCTATGCACTGGAACTGGCCGTCGACTTCGTACGGATGCAGCAGGAACGGCAGGCCTGGTGGCACATCGACCCCAACGAACCGGTGAAACCCATTGCCAACCAGCAGCTCTCTGATGTGATTTCCACATGGCCCTCGGGCCCCATCGCCGTGCGCTGCAGCGACTATATGTTCCGGCCGCACCAGCGCTGGACCATCACAGCCGTACCCGAGGCTGGTGGTTACCTCAGTGCACCTTATTATAAAATAGAGATAGCAGGGACGCACCGCGCACTGGCCGCCACCGACAAGCGCGAGGTGGAGACCGTCGAGACGTTCACCGGAACGCCCGAACAGTTGTGGCGCATTGAACAACTCACCGACGGCACCTACCGCATCATGCCCAAACAGATTCCCGGACAGCCGGGAGTGAACACCCGCTATGTGCTCTATTCGGCGGCCGACAGCACTCCCACACTAGCCGAATACGACTTCTCTACCGACAATTCGAAGTGGAATCTCAAGCAGCATTAACCTCATCAAGTGATATTTGATGCCATCTCCTTTTATGATAAAAAACCATCAGGTAGCACAAAAAAAATGCTGCCTGATGTAATTCTTTGCTGAAAACGACTCTATTCGGAATTTATTGTAAATTTGCAGAAAATTCAGAATACATACTTAATTTTATTCGGAATTTATTGTAAATTTACAGAAAATTCAGATTACATACTTGATTTTATTCGGAATTTATTGTAAATTTGCAGAAAATTCAAAATAGAGATGGAGAAATACATCAAAAGAGAGACCTATCTTCGTCAGTTGATTGATAGGATGGACAACGGAGAAGTGAAGATTGTTACCGGTCCCAGACGGTCAGGTAAATCATGGCTGCTCAACAGAATCTTCAAAGACTATCTGCTTGAGCAGGGAGTTGCAGAAGAAAACATCATCATCGTATCTTTCGACCTGGACGATGAAGAGGAAACCGGCGACCTGACTGACCGCCAGACACTGAAGTCATACCTCTACAGTCGAATCACCGATGCCGCCTCACCTTATTATATTATGCTTGACGAGGTTCAGGAGGTAGATGGTTTCGAGAAGATTGTCAACGGACTGAATGCCAAGGACAATGTAGATGTATATATCACTGGCAGCAACTCTCATTTCCTGTCATCTGACATCAAGACCATATTCCGTGGACGAGGTGACGAGGTGCGGGTATGGCCCTTCTCATTCCGGGAATTCTGTAGCGAAAGGACAGAACCTGTCAGCGAATTGTGGAAAGAATACTACACATACGGAGGAATGCCAGGTCTTTTACGGCAGCGGACTCCAGAGCAGAAGATGGCCTATCTGCAGCGTCTGTGGAATAAAACCTATCTCGACGATGTCGTAGAGCGACATAAGGTGAAGAATCGCGATGCGCTCTCCTCGCTTGTCGATGCCTTGTGTTCTTCTGTGGGTTCACTGACCAATCCCAACCGCATCAGCCATGTGCTGAGAAACCTACAGAACAGCAAGATAGACCCTGAAACCATAGCATCCTACATCAGCTATTTGGAAGAAGCTTTCCTCTTTGAAGGGTCAAAGCGCTATAACATCAAGGGCAACAAATATTTCGAGAGCATTAAGAAATACTATGCCGTTGATGTAGGACTGAGAAATGCCAAACTGAATTTCCGTCAGCAGGAGATTACGCATATCATGGAGAATGTCATCTACAACGAACTGCGTATGCGTGGCTTTGCAGTAGATGTAGGTATGGTAGAGGCCCGGGAAATGCGTAATGGAAAATCTGAATACATACAATATGAGATTGACTTCATAGCCAACAATGGCATGGACAAATACTACATCCAGTCAGCATTCTCCTTAGACAGTGAAGAGAAGCGCGAAAAGGAATTGAAATCGCTACTCAAAATAGACGACAGTTTCCATAAGATAGTCATCACAGGTAACGACATTGCCAGTTATACTGATGCTAAAGGAATCCGTTTCATGGGATTGTTCCAATTTCTGTTGTCAGGACTTTAGCGGATGAATATAGAAAAATGCCCATCGAGTTATTCAGTTAGATGGGCATTTTGATTAAGTTCAATGCATATTACCTGCTCAAGAAACCATCGATGAAGATTGAAATCATTGACAAAAGCAAGGTACGCATCCGTTGGAATACCTGTTCGAATGCGTATTTCAACGGATGCTCATTATTTTTTGAAAAGCCATTCTCCCCCATATTACATGCTAAAGCTACTCATGCTTTTAAGGCATTCTTATTCCATTATTAGTTAATCATCGTTAAATATTAGTATCTTTATAGTACTATGTATTGCAAGGTACTTAGTTTTTACCTATATTTGCAGCGTGAAACATCAAATATAGGTAGATATGAACATTGAAAATGCGAAATCACAAATGCGGAAAGGCATGCTTGAGTACTGCGTATTGCTGTTGCTGAAGCACCATCCCTCCTATGCCAGCGACATCATTCAGCAGTTGAAAAAGGCTGAGCTGCTGGTGGTTGAGGGCACGCTCTATCCGCTGCTGACGCGCCTGAAGAAGGATGGGCTGCTCAGCTACGAGTGGCAGGAGTCCACACAGGGCCCGCCGCGCAAGTATTATGCCCTCAGTCCCGAGGGTGAGCAATTCCTCGAAGGCCTCAACGCGGCCTGGACCGAGCTCTCTGCGACAGTGAACTATCTGAAACAAACACATGAAAACATTTTATAACGATGAAGAAGAATATTACCATTAACCTGTGCGGCCGCCTCTTCCAGATTGATGAAGACGCCTATGAGATGCTGCAACACTATACCGACTCGCTGCGCTCGTATTTCGGCAAGCAGGAAGGCGGCGAGGAGATTGCCGACGATATAGAGGCCCGCATTGCCGAACTGCTGGACGAACTGAAACAGCAGGGCAACGAGGCCGTTACCATCGACCATGTGCGCGACATCATCTCGCGCATCGGCAAGCCCGAGCAGCTGGCCGGCGACAATGATGGAACCAGCAGTCAACAGCCTGCCGGGGAAAGCATTCTCGACGGTTTCCGCTCGCGCATGAGCGGGCGTCGGCTCTACCGCAACCCCAAAGACAAGATGGTGGCCGGCGTACTGTCGGGCTTTGGCGCCTACACGGGCACCGACCCCACCATCTGGCGCTTGCTGATGGTGCTCTTCACGTTCATCTACGGCATCGGACTGGTGGTCTACGTCATTCTGGCTTTTGTGCTCCCCGAGGCCAAGACTCCCGAGGAACTGCTGCAAATGGAGGGCAAGGAGGTGACACCCCAGAACCTGGCCAGCATGGTGACGAGCGACACCGACGAGAAACCGCGCCCCAACATCCTGCGAGCCATCTGCTCCATTATCCTGAAGATAGGCTTTGGAATTGTCGTTTTCATCCTGGCACTCAGCTGTCTGGCCATGATTGCTGGACTCATCTTCCTGGTGGTAGCCATCGTTTCGGCACTTGTGCTGCCCCTCTCGGCCGACATGCCGTTCAGCCTGGAGGCCATGGGACTGGCCGAAATCTATCAGAACCACACGTGGGTGCTCGTTGTCTTCGCCATCTCGCTGTTGCTCCTGCTGGTCATCCCCGTCTATGCCATCATCCACTTGGTGCTCTCACTGGTGGGTAAGGTGCAGCCCATGGGCATGACGCAGCGCATCGTGTGGCTGGTGCTGTGGCTCATTGCCCTCTGCGGTGTTGTCCCCACGGGCATCATGATGGGTACCTATCACGACGAGTACCGCCAGCAGCGCTACAAAGAGACGCACATGTTCCAAGGTACGGTGATGAGCAGCTTCGACAAGCACTATCTGCAGCGCCATGGCTGGACCCTGCTCAAGCACGAGAACTGCAACGGCAGCTATGTCAACGATGGCGAGTATTTCACTGGCGACCGCTCGTATGCCTATCTTGACGCCGGAAACAGGGATGGCGAGATGATTTACCAGGCAGAAAAACGCATGCCCGTAGAGCCTGGCACCTACCGCATCAGCTGCCATGCCCGCGCACAGTGGGACGGTGTGTGGATCTATGCCACCACCCCATCGTCGGCCGACAAGCCCCTGGCCCAGACCAGGGTGCCCGCCTTCGGCAACAAAGGAGGTGAGATTTGGGAACAAGCCCGTAACCTGCTGGACAGCGAAGACAAGGTCACGCCCTCCGAACTGCAGCGCGCCCGCAACATCCTCGCGGTCAACGACGGTGAGGGCTATGGCTGGAGCAAGGTGGAGGTGACGGTGCAAATAGCTCAGAAAGACACACTCTGCTACGGTGTCTCCACCGACCCGGAGTTCACTGGCGACACCTCGCACCCGGAATGGTTCTCGGCCTGCGACTTCAGGGTGGAGTCTGTCGACAAGGATGATAACCAGAAAAAGTAGGCGAAAGCCTTCAACAGCATTTCAAAAGAACACCCACCATTTTTGTTTTTTGTGATAGAAACGCTCTGTTTTTGTGCCTGAGACACTTTGTTTTTGTGCCTGAAACAGAGCGTTTTTATGTCTGAAACAGAGCGGTTTTGTGTCTGAAACAGTTTTTGAAAGGTAACAAGACCAGACAAGGGGAGAGGTCAATTGCGCTCATCGTCATCACGTCTCTTTGTCTTTATAGTGCCGTTTGTAACAAATGCAATAATATGTGATACATCTTTAAACGAATGTGTCGGAATTGTTTTGTATCTTTGCCATCGCAATTGTAAATAACTAAAGACGCAATACAAAAATGATGACAACGAAAAAGTCTTTATTAGCGATGCTGTTGCTGGTGATGGCAACATCGGTGCAGGCACAAGGACTGAAAGACGCCTACAAGAACTATTTCAAGATTGGCGTGGCCGTGAACCAACGGAATGTGGTTGACCCCGTACAGACAGACCTCATCAAACGAGAGTTCAACAGTGTGACCGCCGAGAACGACATGAAGCCCGAGCCCACCGAGCCGAAGGAGGGTGTCTTCAACTGGGAGGGTGCCGACCGCATTGCCAATTTCTGCCGCCAGAACGGTCTGAAGATGCGCGGCCACTGTCTGATGTGGCACTCGCAGATTGGCAAGTGGATGTATGAGGACAACCCCACGAAAGAAGTTTTCTACGAGCGTATGCGCAAGCATATTCATGCCGTGGTGAACCGCTACAAGGATGTGGTGTACTGCTGGGACGTGGTGAACGAGGCCATGACCGACGACGCCAATAGCATCGACCCCTACCGCCAGAGTCCTATGTATAAGCTCTGCGGCGACGAGTTCATTGCCAAGGCCTTCCAGTTTGCGCGCGAGGCCGACCCGAAGGGACTGCTGTTCTACAACGACTATAACGAGTGCGACCCGGTGAAGAGCCAGCGCATATATAATATGGTAAAGGCCATGAAGCAGGCCGGTGTGCCCATCGACGGCATCGGCATGCAGGGCCACTACAACATTTACGGTCCCACCGAGCAGGCTGTCGACGATGCCATCAGCCTCTACAAGAAGGTAGTGAAGCACATCCACGTGACCGAGCTCGACATCCGCGTGAACACCGAGATGGGCGGACGGTTGCGCTTCAGCCGTGAGGGCGTGAACATCAGCGACTCGGTGAAGCAGCACCTGGCCGACCAATATGCCCGTGTGTTCAACGTGTTCCGCAAACATAAGGACGTGATAGAGTGCGTGACCTTCTGGAACCTGAGCGACCGCGACTCATGGCTGGGCGCCGCCAACTATCCCCTTCCTTTTGATGCCCAGTACCAGCCCAAGCTGGCTTACGACGTCATCAAGAACATGCTGCCTGCCAAGTGGGAACTGCCCAAGGCCCCTGCCCGCCGTCCCAACCGCAACATGCAGCGCCCGCCGTTCAACCCACAGTTTGCCTTCCGCCCCATAGAGGGAGTGAAGGACGACTTCAAACCGTCGACGAAGAACCAGCCCGGACAGCCATATCCGCAGGTGAACTCGCAGGGATACGTGCGTTTCCGCATTGAGGCACCCGATGCCAAGGACGTGACCGTCAGTCTGGGACTGGGCGGCCGCGGCGGCACCAAGCTCCATAAGACCTACGACGGCTCGTGGGTAGGCACCACCGAGGGTCCCATGGACGAGGGATTCCACTATTACCACCTCACTGTCGACGGCGGAACGCTCAACGACCCGGGTGCACAGAACTACTACGGCTCATGCCGTTGGGAAAGTGGTATTGAGATACCGGCCCACGACCAGGACTTCTATGCCTGCCGCATGGATGTGCCCCACGGACTGGTGCAGCAGGTGCTTTTCCCCTCGCCGAGCACCAACATGGTGAAACGGGCCATTGTCTATACCCCGCCCACCTATGGCAAGAACAAGAAGCAGCGCTTCCCCGTGCTCTACCTGCAGCATGGCTGGGGCGAGGACGAGACCGCCTGGAGCCGCCAGGGACACGCCAACCTCATCATGGACAACCTGATTGCCGAGGGCAAGGCAGAGCCATTCATCATCGTGATGACCTATGGCATGACCAACGACGTGAAGTTCGGCGGCATCCGTCAGTTCACCGCCGAGGAGTTTGAGAAGGTGCTGGTCGACGAGCTGGTGCCCTATATCGACGCCAACTTCCTGACCAAGGCCGACAAGCAGCACCGTGCCATGGCCGGTCTGTCGATGGGCGGCTTCGAGACCAAGCTCATCACGCTGCGCCGCCCCGAGGTGTTCGGCTACTACGGACTGCTGAGCGGCGGACAGTACGAGCCTGCCGACATCAAAGACAAGAACCAGGTGCGCCTGATTTTCCAGAGTTGCGGCTCGAAAGAGCGTCCTGATGCCATCCGCGAGTCCACCGAACGGCTGAAGGCAGCAGGTCTGAATGCCGTGGGCTACGTGTCGGAAGGCACCGCCCATGAGTTCCTCACATGGCGTCGCAGCCTCTATCAAATGGCACCATTACTATTCAAATGACAAGCATGTATAGAATATTGATTTCCGTGATGTTCTGTGTCGCCTCTGTGACAGTGGCGGCACAGAACCCGTTTGTGCAGACATGGTTCACAAGCGACCCTGCACCTCTGGTGCACAACGACACGATGTATGTCTACACCGGCCACGACGAAGACGGCGCCGACTTCTTCTGGATGCAAGAGTGGCGCGTCTACAGCACGTGCGACATGGTGAACTGGACCGACCACGGCTCGCCCCTGGCGCTGGAGAGCTTCAGCTGGGCCGACGACCGGGCATGGGCCTCGCAGTGCATCGAGCGCAATGGTAAGTTCTACTGGTACATCTGTGCCCACTCGAGGCTCTCGAAGGGCATGGCCATCGGTGTGGCCGTGGCCGACTCACCAGTCGGTCCGTTCCGCGACGCACTAGGCAAACCCCTGTTCGAGAACGGCTCGTGGGACCACATCGACCCCACCGTGATGATCGACGACGACGGTCAGGCATGGCTCATGTGGGGCAATCCGCGCGTCTACTACCTGAAGCTGAACCCCGACATGGTGAGCTACGAGGGCGAGGTGGGCATGCTGTCCATGACCGAGGAGGCCTTCGGAGCACCCGCCATGAACGAGCGCGAGAAGGGGAAACAGTATAAAGACTGCTATGTGGAGGGTCCCTGGCTGATGAAAAAGCCCGTCGGCGCCGGCTACTATCTGCTCTATGCCGCCGGCGGTGTGCCCGAGCATATCAGCTACAGCACCGCTCCCCACCCCACCGGACCGTGGACGTATGCGGGCGAGGTGATGCCACTGTCGGACACCAACTCGTTTACCAACCATTGCGGAGTGGCCGACTACAAAGGACATTCCTACTTTTTCTATCATACGGGCAAGCTGCCGCAGGGCGGAGGCTTCGGCCGCAGCGTGGCCGTAGAGGAGTTCCGCTACAATGCCGACGGCTCGTTCCCCAGGATTCTCCCTACCGAACAGGGAGTAAAGCCTGTCGGCACGCTGAACCCCTATCAGCGTACAGAGGCCGAGACCATGGCTTTCTCGCGAGGAGTGAAGACCGAGCAGAACAACGAGGCAGGTGTCTATGTGACCGATATCCACAACGGCGACTACATCAAGTTGCAGAACGTAGCGTTCGGCACGCACATACCTCGCACCTTTAGTGCCCGTGTGGCCAGCGGACTGCGGGGCGGAGCCATTGAGTTACATCTCGACAGCATCGGCGGGCGCATGCTGGGCCGCCTCGACGTAGCGGGCACCGGAGGCTGGGAACAGTGGCAGACCCTGACCGCCGACCTCGACTTCTCGCCCATGGCCCGTCCCCTGCCGGCAACAGCCGACCTCTATCTGGTGTTCAAAGGGCGCAAAGGACCGAAACTCTTCAATTTCGACTGGTGGGAGATGCGCCACCTGGAGCAGGTGAACATGCCGCTGTTCCAAACCAAATACACGGCCGACCCCTCGCCGCTCGTAGTGGGCGACACGCTCTTCCTCTACACCTCGCACGATGCCTCGCCCGAGGATATTCCCGATGAGAACGAGAAAGGGTCGGCGGGATTTTTCATGTACGACTGGCTGTTATGGTCGACCACCGACATGGTCAACTGGACCGAGCACGGCGCCGTGGCATCACTGAAAGACTTCACTTGGCGCAGCCGTGACAATGGTGCATGGGCCATTCAGACCGTCTGCCGCAACGGAAAGTATTATCTCTATGCCCCGCTCCACGGCCACGGCATCGGTGTGCTGGTGGCCGACTCGCCTTACGGTCCGTTCAAAGACCCGCTGGGCGAGCCGCTGGTGTGGCAGAAAGAGCACTGGTATGACATCGACCCCACCGTGATGACCGACGACGACGGACAGGCTTACATGTATTGGGGCAATCCCTATACCTACTATACACGTCTGAACGACGACATGGTGTCGCTGAAAGACAGCATCCACCGGCTCGACTATCACATCGACCACTACCAGGAGGGACCCTGGCTCTACAAACGCGGCGGTCACTACTACCTGGCCTATGCCTCCACATGTTGTCCCGAGGCACTGGGCTATGCCATGAGCGACTCGCCCACCGGTCCGTGGGAGAGCAAGGGATACATCATGCGGCCCACTGAACGCGACCGGGGTAACCATCCGGGCATCTGCGACTACAAAGGACACTCGTATGTGTTTGGGCAGAACTACGACCTGATGCACCTCGAGAGCTTTGTCCACCACGAGCGCCGCAGCGTCTCGGCCACGGAAATCAGTTACCAGAGCGACGGCACCATCAAAGAGGTGCCCTACTGGCTCGACCAGCAACCCATGCGCCAGCTGCACTGGCTGAACCCCTATCAGCGGGTGGAGGCCGAGACCATGGCTTGGGGCTACGGACTGAAAACCGCCAAAATGGGCATCGAGAACACGGGGGTTGTGGCCAATATGCCGGAGTCGACGGGCCGGCGCAACATGTATGTCACCGACATCAACGACGGTGAGTATATCCGTCTACGCGGAGTCGACTTCCAGAAAGGAGCCCGCCAGTTCACGATGTCGGCAGCTGCCACGGGCCGTTGCACCGTCACCTTGCTCCTCGACGCGAAAGACGGTCCCGTCGTTGGCGCGCTCACTCTTTCGCCCACAGGGTCGGTGGAACGCTATCGTAACAACCAGACCAAGGTGAGAAACGCCTCGGGAGTGCACGACCTCTACCTCTGTTTCAGTCAGAGCAGCGGTGACGTGCGCCTCGACTGGTGGCAGTTCAAGCAATAACAAAGATGAAGAGAGTCAGAGCAGACATACGAATGGTGGCACCGGTGCTGTTGGGCATCGTGGTGTTTGGCTTTTGGAGCATGCTGAAACCGCATTGGGTGATCGAGCGCGAACTGCTGCAGATGTTCCGTTGGACGGGCGATTACTTCGTCGGCAGAATGATGATGCCGGGCGGACTGGCCCGCTATGTGGCTGATTTCCTGTCTCAGTTCTTCATCAGTGTCCGGTTGGGAGCTTTCCTACTGGCCCTGATGGCGGTCTTGTCGCAAGGACTCTCATGGATAGTACTGCGGCGGATGAGACCGCAACGGGCATCCTCCTCATCGGCATTCACGGCTCGGACATACGCTCTGTCGTTCGTTCCTGCCCTTGTCTTCAACTTCCTTTTGTGCGACATGCGCGTCCAACTGACGCTCTTTGTAGCCTTCCTCATGACATTGGTATGTCTGGCCCTGCTGCCCCGGCGCAGGCCATCGGCCAGTCTGGCGGTCTCGGCCGTCGTGGTGGTGATTGGTTATTGGCTGATAGGTCCCATGGTCTTATTGGTACCGCTCTACCACCTGCGCTGGCTGACCGTCCATCAGCAACAGCTGAAGACAGTGGTTTCGGTCATTGCCCTGATCTTGTTGCTGACTGTCTGCATGTTCTGCAGCCTGCGGGTGACGCCCTATCCGCTGCGAATCGTGGCACAGGGCATCGACTATGTGTGGAACACCGGCAAGATAGGCACCGACGAGGAAATGCAGTACGACCTGTTGCTGAGGGAAGCCGACTGGAAAAGCATTTTGCAGAAAGCCAGTCAGCAGCCGCCCCACAGTGCCGCCAGCCGGCATATTGTGCAGTTGGCAGCTTGGTACCAGGGGCAAATCAGCCAGCAACAACTGGCAGAGACCTTCAGCAATGTGCGCGAGTCGATCAACAGCAGTGTGGCAGCAGGCATGATGAGCGATTTCTGTATGCATCTGGGCGTGCTGAACATCGCGCAGCGGGCGGCATTCGAACTGAATGAGTCGGCCGTCAACTACAACAAGAGTGCCCGTGCCATGAAACGGCTGGCCGAGACGGCGCTCTGCACAGGTCAGTATGAGGTGGCGCTGAAATATGTGGCATTGCTCGAACAGACCCTGTTTTATCGCAGTTGGGCACATGACTTGCGCGACCTGGCCGAGCATCCCGACCGCCTGAAGGCGCACAAGAAATACGGCATGTATCAGAAGGTGTATGCCGAAGCAACGGACCATATATTCATTTAACACTCCTGACGATGAGAGTAGTCTTCCACGATTATATCTATTGTATCGTATTTTGCGCACTGACAGGCCTCCTGACACTGACAGCCTGCACACAACAGCCGACCAACGTGGCCGACAACGATGCGCTGCCCGCCGTCTTTCCCGACTATGTGGGGGTGACCATCCCAGTGGGCATTGCCCCGATGAACTTCTCGATGAGCGATGATGCCTACACCCGGATGGACGTTGAGGTCAGGGGCTCACGCTCAGGCTCGATGCATGTCAATGGCAGCTATGCCGACTTCGACATCGACGAATGGCACCAACTGCTGGAGGCCAACCGCGGCGGAACCCTTTCATTTACGGTATGTGCCCAGAAAGACGGACAGTGGACACGTTTCAAGACCTTTAAGATGAAGGTGAGTACGGCGCCCCTTGGCGAGTGGGGCGTGACCTATCGGCGCATTGCCCCGGGCTATAGCATCTACGGACAGATGGGCATTTACCAGCGCGACTTGTCGACGTTCAGCGAGCAACCACTGATAGAAAGCTCGCAGTCGCCGGGCATGTGTGTGAACTGCCACACCGCCAACCGCGCCAGCAACGAGCGGTATGTGTTTCACGTCAGGGGCGAACATGGGGCAACCGTCATCTGCAAAGACGGCAACGACGAACTGCTGAAGGCCCAAAACGACCAGTTGGGCGGTTCGATGGTCTATCCCTACTGGCATCCCGGCGGCCGTTACTGTGCATTCTCCACCAACAAAACGGCACAGATGTTCCACACAGCCAACAACAAGCGCATTGAGGTGTACGACACTGCCTCGGATGTCTTTGTCTATGACACCGAGAAGCATCAGATACTGAACGACTCGCTCATCATGAAAGAACAATGGGCAGAGAACACTCCGGCCTTCTCGCCCGATGGTAAATGGCTCTATTTCACCACCGCCCTGCGCCAGGACTATCCCCATGAGTACGACAAGGAGCGCTACAGTCTGTGTCGTGTGGCTTTCAATGATGCTACGGGCAGACTGGGAACAGCTGTCGACACGCTGGTCAATGCACGGCTGACTGGCAAGAGCGTGACGTGGCCCCGGCCATCGTACGACGGCCGATACGTGATGTACACACAGGCTGACTACGGCTATTTCTCCATCTGGCATCCCGAAAGCGACCTTTGGATACTCGACCTGACGACCGGAGAAAGCCATCCACTTGACGATGCGAATAGCCGGCGGGCCGACAGTTTTCACAACTGGACGACAAACAGTCAGTGGTTTCTCTTCACCAGCCGGCGACACGACGGACTGTACAGCCACCTCTGTTTCGCTTGCATGAAGGCCGACGGCAAAACCACCAAACCCTTTTTGTTGCCGCAACGCAACCCGAAACGCTATTACCGAGAGTCGCTCTTTTCGTTCAACACCCCCGACTTCGTGGCTGAACCCGTGAAACCTCATGCCCGCAAGATGGGAAAACTCATCGAGAACAAACAACGCCTGGAAACCCAACTGATCCAAATGGAGAAGGGCAGATAACCCTTCGCCTTCAAGACAAGCTATGGCCACCATGAGACATTCCTGCGAGACTGTATCCCCTAGAATGTCTCTTTGCCTCCACGCCGAAAGTATCCATGTCTCTGTGACGATAGTCTCCATGTCTCTGTGTCTGAATTCTATTTGTTTCTGTGTCTGAAATCTGTTTGCCTTTTTGTCAGAAATCTCTTTGTCGCCACGACAAAGCAATTTGCTACAAAATGATAAAAACATGTTACTAAAGAAAAAAGGAATGACGCATTTCTGTTGTATCTTTGCACAAAACAACCATAAGAGAATGTATATGAAACGCATCTTCCTGTCTATCATGGCCGCAATGGCCTGCATCGGCATGTCGGCACAGCAGCTGCCTTATCAGAATCCCAGTCTCAGCGCCAAGGAGCGAGCCATCGACCTGTGCTCGCGTCTGACCCTTGAGGAGAAGGCGATGTTGATGCAAGACGAGAGTCCTGCCATCCCCCGGCTGGGCATCAAGAAGTTTTTCTGGTGGAGCGAGGCCTTGCACGGCGCTGCCAACATGGGCAATGTGACGGTCTTCCCAGAGCCTGTTGCCATGGCTGCCTCGTGGAACCCGGGATTATTATATAAGGTGTTCGACGCTGCCAGCACCGAGATGCGCGCGCAATATCACCACCGCATGCAGAACGGCGGCGAGGACGAGAAATTCCACAGTCTGTCGGTATGGACCCCCAATGTGAACATCTTCCGCGACCCGCGGTGGGGCCGTGGACAGGAGACGTATGGCGAAGACCCTTATCTGACGTCGGTCATGGGCACGCAGGTGGTGCGCGGACTGCAAGGACCAGAGTCGTCGAAATATCGCAAGTTGTGGGCATGTGCCAAGCACTATGCCGTTCATAGCGGTCCGGAGTACACCCGCCATACGGCCAACCTCACCGATGTGTCGCCGCGTGACCTGTGGGAGACCTACATGCCCGCCTTCAAGACACTGGTACAGGATGCACAGGTGCGCGAGGTGATGTGTGCCTATCAGCGGCTGGACGACGATCCCTGCTGCGGTTCACAGCGGCTGTTGCAACAGATTCTGCGCGATGAGTGGGGATTCAAATACCTCGTGGTGAGCGACTGCGGTGCCGTGAGCGACTTCTACACCTCCCACAAGAGCTCATCCGACCCTGTTCATGCCTCGGCCAAGGCCACCCTGGCCGGCACCGATGTGGAATGCGGATTCGGCTATGCCTATAAGAGCATTCCCGAGGCCGTGCGGCGGGGACTCATCAGCGAGGCTGAGGTGGACAAACACGTGGTACGCCTGCTGGAAGGACGGTTCGACCTGGGCGAGATGGACGACCCCTCGCTCGTAGAGTGGTCGAAGATTCCTTATTCGGTCATGGACTCGAAAGCCCACCGCCAGCTGGCACTCGACATGGCCCGGCAGACCATCGTGCTGTTACAGAACAACCATCAGATACTGCCGCTGCGCAAAAACAAAGAGCGCATTGCCGTCATCGGTCCCAATGCCCACAGCGAACCCATGATGTGGGGCAACTATAATGGCACGCCCAATCGCACCATCACCATTCTCGACGGCATCAAGAGCAAGCAGAAACGACTGAAATATATGGCCGGCTGCGACCTCACCTACGACCGTATCATGAAATGCCTGCTGCCCACCGACTGTGCCGTTGACGGCAAGAAAGGCCTTCGTGGAACATTCTGGAGCAACACCGAGATGCAGGGAAAGCCCGTTTGCACACAACAATACACTTCGCCGCTGGCCGTCACGACAGCCGGCATGCACAACTTTGCACCTGGTGTGCCCGTAGAGGACTTCTCCGCAAGATACGAGACGGTGTTCACCCCGAAAGAGAGTGGCGAGTATGTGGTGAACGTAGAGGGCTGCGGCCACTTTGAGGTATTCATCAACGGCGAGCAGAAAGTGAGAATGCACACCTGGCGCACCACCCCCACGCGCACCGCCATTCAGGCCGAGCGCGGCAAAGAATACCGCATAGAGGTGCGCTTCCAGTTTGTGAAGACCTGGGGCGCCAACATGAAAATCAATGTGGCCAAGGAGATGCCCATCGACTACGAGGCTGCCATCAACGAGCTGAAAGGCATCGACAAGGTGGTGTTCGTGGGCGGCATATCGGCCGCGCTCGAAGGTGAGGAGATGCCCGTCAACATCGACGGATTCCGTGGTGGCGACCGTACGAACATCGAACTGCCGCGTGTTCAGCGCGACTTCCTGAAAGCCCTGAAGCAAGCAGGCAAAGAGGTCATCTTCGTATGCTGCTCAGGGTCGGCCATTGCCCTGCAACCCGAGACCGAGAGCTGCGACGCCATCGTGCAGGCTTGGTATGCCGGACAGGAGGGCGGACAGGCCATTGCCGACGTGCTCTTCGGCGACTACAACCCCAGTGGCAAACTGCCCGTCACCTTCTATAAGACCACCAGTCAACTGCCCGACTACGAGGACTACTCGATGCGAGGCCGCACCTACCGCTATTTCGACGACCCGCTGTTCGCCTTTGGCTATGGCCAGAGCTACACGGAGTTCGTCCTGGGCGAGGCCACGATGAGCGGCGAGGCCGGCAATTATGTGCTGTCGGTACCTGTCAGCAACACAGGCAGCCGCGACGGTGTGGAGACCGTGCAGGTGTATATTCGCGACAAGGCCGACAAAGAGGGACCGCTGAAATCGCTCCGTGCCTTCAGCCGGGTGGAAGTGAAGGCCGGACAGACCGTCCGCGCAGAACTGACACTCACGCCGAAGTCGTTCGAGCTATTCGACACCGAGACCAACACGATGCGCATCAAGAGCGGCGAGTACGAGATTCTCTATGGCAACAGCTCGCGTCCCGCCGACCTGAAGAGCCTCACAGTGAGCATGAAGATATGAAGAGAGGCACCTGAGATTTCTGAGGAATCAGAATATTCTGAGTATTCTGAGTATTCTGAATATTCCGAATATTCTGATTATTCCGATTATTCCGAATCCCCTGCCCCTTCCCCAACCCAGCAACCATCAATAAAAGTGATATGAAAAGAATACTTATTTTAGCAGTTGTAGCATGTATGATGTTGACCGCTTCGGCACAAGAGGCCACTTTCACTTACTTTAAGTACACGGGCAACGACGCCCGCTTCGACAAACAGTACGACCCTGCCAACCAGTATCTCAACCCCATCCTGGCGGGTTTCTATCCCGACCCCTCGTTCTGCAGGGTGGGCAATAAGTTCTATCTGGTCAACTCGTCGTTCGCATTCTTCCCCGGCGTGCCCATCTTCGAGAGTGAAGACCTGGTGAACTGGACGCAGATAGGCCATGTGCTCGACCGCCCCTCGCAGCTGCCCCTGGACGGACAGGGTGTGTCGCGCGGCATCTTTGCCCCCGACATTAAGTACAATCCGAAAAACAAAACTTACTACATGATCACCACCAGCATGCGCATGGGCAACTTCTTCGTGAAGACCAAAGACCCGCACATGGGCTGGAGCGACCCCATCCGCTTGCCGCAAATCGACGGTATCGATCCCTCGTTCTTCTTCGACAACGACGGTAAGGCATATATCGTGCACAACGGACCCGTCGACGGTGGTGCCGACTACGAGGGACAGCGGGCTATCCGCATCTTCCGCTTCGACACCAAGGGCGACAGCATCGTGGGCACTTACCGCCAGATTGTGCGTGGGGGCACCCATGTCGAGGCCCGTCCGATATGGATTGAGGGACCACATCTCTATCGCATCGGCAAGTATTACTACCTGATGTGCGCCGAGGGCGGCACGGGCGACTGGCACAGTGAGGTGATTCTGCGCGCACCGGTGAAGTCGGACATCATGAACCCCGACTCATGGGAGGAGTGTCCCAACAACCCCATCCTCACCCAGCGCACAGGCGTTGACCCCAACCGGCCCGACATTGTCACCAGCACAGGACATGCCGACCTGGTGCAGGACAAGCAAGGACGCTGGTGGGCGGTGTTCCTGGGGTGTCGCGCCTACGAGGGACCATTCTATAATACGGGCCGCGACACCTACATGCTGCCTGTCACATGGAAAGACGGATGGCCCGAGATTCTTGAGAAAGGAAAAGTACTGCCCACCGTGGTCGACAAACCCGGTCTGCAGACCAGCCGCACAGGCAACAGTGCAGACTCCCCCCAGCTCACAGGCAATTTCTCGTATACCGACCGCTTCGACACCGAGAAACTGAACCAACGATGGTTTTTCCTGCGCAACCCGGAGATGAACCGCTACAAATGGGGCAACGGCGGACTGACTATCCAATCGTCGGCCAACGACATCAGCGAACTGAAACCGCTCTCGGCTGTCTTCTGTCGCCAGCAGCACTCCACCTTTGCCGCCGAGACCGAAGTAGCCTTCACTCCGCGCTCTGACAAAGACATAGCCGGACTGGCCCTGCTGCAGAATGAGCAGTATAACTTCGTATTGGGAAAAACCATGCTCGACGGTCGCCCGGCCGTGACCCTCACCCGGGCAGAGAAAGGCAAAGTGCTTGTCGGCTCAGCCTTCCTGAAGGGCAATGCTCCCCTGCAACTGAAAATTGAGGGCGACGGCCGTTACTATTCGTTCTACTACCGCGAGGGCGGCGACTGGCGCACCATCGCCACAGGAGTAGATGCCGTGAACCTCAGCACTGCGCGCTCGGGCGGCTTCATCGGCGCATGCATCGGCCTCTATACCACCGCCAAATAACAACAATGACATAGGTATTTTGTGAATATTGAAAACCCGACACCAGAACGGGCGGCAGTAGAAGAAACTACAGCCGCCCGTTTTCTATCAAAAAACCAGTCACTATTCCCCTTTATAGGCATTGAGCATCTTCAGATAGTGCTCGCGGAAGTCGGCCCAGTGGTAGTAGGGCGCGCAGTCGGTCTTCAGGGGCAGGGTGGCCTCATCTTCGTTGAGCAGCACCTTGAAGAGGATATCGCTGTCACCGAAAGCCTTGCGATAGAAGATGAACTGGATGTTGGCACCCATGGGGAACACACGGTAGTTGATCCATCCGCGGCTCTCCAGCTGTTCCAGATCGTCTATCTGCTGGTCGTAGCCATTCAGTCCGAGCAGACAGGTGAGCGGCAGCACCATCGTCTCATGGCCAAAGCGCAGGGTGGCGCCGGGTCGCTCCAGAAGGATGCAGCTGTCGGCCTGCTCGATGATTTTGCGCAGCAGGTTACGCTGCGAGTAAGGCTGTGTGGCCCCGTTTTTCGGGCAGAAGCCATAGCCTATATACCATCCCGCATTCTGTCCGAGCCAGTTGCGATAGAGCTCCTCGCGGGTGAAGATGTCGTAGAGGGTGATTTGCTTGCGCAGTTCGGTGCTCTGCAGGTTCGACGCCAGCTTGAAGAGATAATGCCCCAGGTTGCCCGAGACATTATGATGCACGTAGGCGGTGTCGTTGAACAGGCTGTTCACCACCCTCGAGTTGTCGACATGCTTCTCGCGGTAGGCCTTCAGCGCATCGTCGCCGGCCTTCGAGTGCTTGCGCTCGCTCAGTTTCGCGTCGTGCAGGTTCATGTAGTACATGTCGTGCTCGCTGGCATCGTGGGTGATGTGCAGGTCGGGATTCTTCAGCAGCAGCGCATGCAGCTCGTTTTCCATCGACAGGATGCAGCGGATGACCACCGTGCTCTTCGCATCGACGCACACATCGCCAGCAAAAACCTCTGGGAAGCGGTCATACATACGTGTGGCAATCTGCTGATGCTGTTCGGCACCCAACTGCGTCAGTTCGCCCAGACGCTTATAAGCCTCATCATTGATCATGCGCACCCGCCGCAGCACATCCCTGCCCAGGGGCGTCAACTTGCCCAGGCTGTCGGCACGTGCCAGTATCTGCAACGGCCGCGTATACTCATTCTCGCCAATCAGATAGCGCGAGCCATGCCGTCCGTAGTGGCTGATGTAAAACGGCACATAGCCTTTCGGGGCCTTCGTCAGTTCCTTCTGCGGACCACGATAGGCCAAGTAGTTACTGGCAGAAAGATACGGATTCTGCATGATCTCATTGCGGGCCGGCTGGCCATTGATGCCCAATGCAAAAGCGCACAGGAGCACCACGATAACCATTTTCTTCATTGTCGTTCAGATTTGTTCTGACTGCAAATCTATAAAAAAGAAATGGAAAAGAGAAATTTTTCGTCTCGAAAGTCATCATTTCGCTCCTACTCACGCCCATGATTCCTCATATAACGCCCATGATTCTCTCTTCAATTGGCAGATGAATAGTTCAAGGTTCAAAGTTCAAGGTTCAAAGTTCAAAGTTCAAAGTTCAAGGTTCAAAGTTCAAGGTTCAAAGTTCAAGGTTCAAAGCGCAAGAGGCAAAGCTATTGTCTACACTCCTACACTCCCACACTCCTACACTCCTAAAAAAAACTACACTCCTAAAAAATCTACTCTCCTAAAAACCTCTCCACTCCCAAAACCTTGTCACTTTTCACTTATCACTTAAAAAGAACTCCCCTCTTTCCAGTTCCGGCTCATCCACCATAACAGATAATAGAAGGCGACACCTGTGATGAGACCGGCAATGGCATCGATGACGTAATGCGCCTGGATATAGACCGTGGAGAGGCACAACAGGATGAAGAAAGGCAGTAGGATGAGTGTCAGCCGGCGGCTACGGGCCTGCATGCAGAGCAGCAAGAGAATGGTGCTGATGCCTACATGCGAGCTGGGGAAGGCTGCCGTGGGTCGCTCGCCGGCAGCATGGGCGGTCTCTACCATGTGGTAGAACAGTCCGTCTTGATAACCAGGACTGGTCAGTCGCTCCATGTTGTGCATGAAATAGTCACCCACGTTAGGGAAGATACCCTTGGCTATCTCGTCGAGGCCGACGGCTCCGTAGTAGTATTGCGGTCCGGTGACAGGCAGAAACACAAAGATGACATAATAGAGCATGAACGATGCCATGAGTATCCATGCCGCGCGCATGAGCTGGCGGGGACAGCAGAAGAAGAAATAGAGCATCACCACCAGCATCATGGGGAAATAGCTGGCATAGCCGAGGTCCATGAGTTCGCTGACGACAGGGCTGGGCATGGCCTGCGAGAAGAGCAGGGCGGGCTGGCAACCGAAGAGTTGCTGCTCCCAGGCGGCAAACAGATGGTCGAGATTGGGGAAGATGCGGTTGAGCTCATAGGTGTCGGGATACCACCACGAGAGCAGCGACATCTGCCCGACAATGCGCAGGAAACGCGTCATGCGGCAGGGAAACAGGCGGTAGACCACCCACAGCGCCGCCGTCATGGCCACAAAATGGAACCTGCCCCACAGCATGGACACGGGATTGACGAGCTTGGTCCACGTGAAAAGAATCACGAGCAGCGTGAGCAGCATGTAGGCCAACACCACCCACTCGAAGGCGAACAGCCCCCGATGCGGATTCTTCTCTATGGCAAATAGCTTCTTCATTCCTTAGGTGGTAAAAGGTGAGGAGATTACAGCCATCCCTGCTGTTTGTACCAGCTGATAGTCTCTTTCACACCCTCGGGCAGCTGGTATTGCGGATGGTAGCCCAGCTCATCGACAGCCGGCTGAATGTCGCAGCGCCAGTTGCGCTGCCGCAGAATGTGGTATTTGTCGTTGTTGAGAGCCGAGATGTTGCCCGTCAGCCGTCCGATGTGTTCGCCGCAGAACGTCACGACGCGCAGCAGCCACACGGGGGCGGTGATGCGTATCCACCAGGGTGAGCCCAGCTCACGACGGATGAGGTCGCTGAACGTGCTGCTCTGGTACACCTGACCGTCGCTGAGGAAATACTTACGGCCAGTCTGTCCGTGGTCTAATGCCAGGAAGACGGCCTGCACCACGTCGCGCACATAGACAAAGGTGATGTCCTGCCGGCGGAAGCCCACGGCAAAGTCACTATGAGCCTTGATGCTCTTGGCCATCAGGTAATAGTCTTTCTCGCGCGGACCATAGACACCTGTAGGCCGCAGGATGACATACGGGAAGCTACTGTCGGCGGTGTTAAGACTGTCGAGGAACTGCTCGGCCTGCAGCTTGCTCTGTCCGTAGGCCGTATTGGGCTGTGGGGTATCGCTCTCGCGGATGGCCTCGTAGGGCTGTTGCTCGCGGATGGCACCGAACACACTGAGCGAACTGAGATAGACAAAGCGCTTGAGCGGCATCTGCACAGCCATCAGCGCCCGCACGAGGTTCTTCGTTCCCTCGGTGTTGGTGCGGAAGAAGTCTTGCTTGTCAAGACATTTCGTCACACCGGCGGCATGCACCACATAGTCGAAACGATGGTTGCCAAGCTGCTCTTCCAGCCTGGCCTGCGAGCGGAAGTCGAGCTCGATGAAATGGATACGACGGTCTTGCAGCCATTGCCGCGAGCTGCTGGCCCTGACGGCTGCCCATACTTCCATCCCTTTTTGCAGCGCTTCCTCGACGATAAACGAGCCGATGAAGCCGCTGGCACCTGTCACTAATATTTTCATTTCGGGTGCGAAGTTAGCGAAAACTGAATAAAATGCCAAATTTTAATGTATTTTTAATGCCCTAAACGATGATTTATCAACTTTTTTTTGTTAATTTGCAACATAACTAATGAATAACGACTATGGCAAAAGGAAAGAAAGGCGGTAAACGCATCACGAAGAAACAGTTGCAGGAACTGCTGGTGACCCTGTTCCAGCAAAACCCCAACGAGACACTCACCTTCAAGTATATATTCAAGCAGTTGCATCTCGACACGCATCCTCTGAAGATGCTGGCCATCGACATCATGGAGGAGATGGCTTGGGACGACTTCCTGAGCAAGGTGTCGCAGTCGGCCTACCGGCTGAACACCAAGGGACAGGTGCAGGAGGGCGTGTTCCGCCGCAAGGCCAACGGCAAGAACTCGTTCCTGCCCGACGACGGCGGCAAGCCTATCTTCGTCAGCGAGCGCAACTCGATGTATGCCCTCGACGGCGACCGGGTGCGCATCACGATGATGGCGCGCCGGCAGAATCATATCAAGGAGGCCATGGTGACCGACATCCTGAGCCATGCCCGCGACACCTTTGTGGGTAAGCTGAAGGTGGAGCAGGACTATGCCTACCTGGTGACCGAGAGCAACATCTTCGTGCACGATATCTTCATTCCGAAGAAGAAACTCAAGGGCGGCAAGACCGACGACAAGGTGGTGGTCAAGATCACCCAATGGCCGTCGAAAGACAAGAAGAACATCATCGGCGAGGTGATCGACGTGTTGGGAAAGACGGGCGAGAACAATGTCGAGATGCATGCCATCCTGGCAAAATACGGACTGCCCTATAAGTATCCACGACAGGTGGAGGAGGCCGCCAACCGCATCAGCGACGAGATTACCGAGCAGGACATCCGCGAGCGTGAGGATTTCCGCGACGTCACCACCTTCACCATCGACCCCAAGGACGCCAAGGACTTCGACGACGCCCTGTCGGTGAGGAAGATAGGCGACCGTTTGTGGGAGGTGGGTGTCCACATTGCCGACGTGTCGCACTATGTGACTGAGGGAAGCATCATCGACAAGGAGGCACAGAAGCGCGCCACGAGCGTCTATCTGGTCGACCGCACCATCCCGATGCTGCCCGAGCGACTGTGCAACTACATCTGCTCGCTGCGCCCCGACGAGGACAAGCTCTGCTACAGCGTCATCTTCAAGATGGACGAGCAGGCGAATATCAAAGACTGGCATCTGGCCCACACCATCATCCGCAGTAACCGGCGCTTTGCCTACGAGGAGGCACAGGCCATTCTCGAGCAGAACGGCGTGGTAGACGGCAGTGGCGAGCCCGCACCTCCCGCCACCAAGAAGCACCCCTATCAGGGCGAGTTTGCCGAGGAGCTGATCATGCTCGACCGCATGGCCAAATGCCTCAGGGCCGAGCGCTTCAAGAACGGAGCCGTGAAATTCGAGAGCGAGGAGCTGCACTTCGACGTCGACGAGAAAGGCAAGCCCGTCAAATGCTACTTCAAACGCTCGAAAGACGCCAATAAGCTCATCGAGGAGTTCATGCTGCTGGCCAACCGGACGGTAGCCGAATCGGTAGGACGCGTGAAGAAAGGCACCAAAGCCAAGACGCTGCCCTATCGTATTCACGACCAGCCCGACCCCACCAAGCTGGAGAACCTGCGCGAGTTCATCGTCAAGTTCGGCTACCGCCTGAAGACAGCCGGCACCAAGGGAGCCATCTCGAGGAGCCTCAACTCACTCATGGAGGAATGCGAGGGCACCAACGAGCAGAAACTCATACAGACCGTTGCCCTGCGCGCCATGATGAAAGCCAAATACAGCGTGCACAACATCGGGCACTACGGACTGGCCTTCGACTACTACACCCACTTCACATCGCCCATACGCCGCTATCCCGACATGATGGTGCACCGCCTGCTGACGCGCTATCAGCAGGGCGGGCGCTCGGCCAACAAAGACCATTACGAGGAGCTCTGCGAGCACTCGAGCGACATGGAGCAGCTGGCACAGAGCGCCGAGCGCGACTCCATCAAGTATAAGATGGTGGAGTTCATGGGCGACAAGATCGGCGAGGAATACGATGCCCACATCTCTGGCATTCAGAGCTATGGCATCTACTGCGAGATAGACGAGAACCACTGCGAGGGCATGGTGCCCATGCACGACCTGGACGACGACTACTACGAGTTCGACGAGAAGAACTACTGTCTGGTGGGCCGCCGCCGTCACCATAAATACCAGTTGGGCGACCCCATCCGCATCAAGGTGGCACGCGCCAATGTGGAGAAACGGCAGCTCGACTTCACCATCGCCGATTAGTAAAAAAATCGTCACGATTTTGTGGTTTCACATATTTATATTATCTTTGCAGCCGCATAAAAATGAAAATAGCAAAATGAAGAGAGCATTCGTTTTATCCATATGCCTGCTGACGGCCGTCGTGGGAATGATGGCCCAGACGCAGAATAAGTTCTGGCGCACCACCATTAGCACCACCGGACTCTACGGTGCGTGCGACGAAAAGGGCAACAGCACGATACCCAACGTGTTTCAGCGCATGGGATTCTGGGGCACCAATGCCGTCTCTTTTATAGAATACGACAGCCGTTTCTTCGTCATCGACCGCAAGGGAGAGATGGTGGGCGGCGAGAGCTGGGACGAGGAACCCGTCATCTTCGACCGGTTTGTCATGGCAGGCAACAAAGACGAGCGCTTTCTGATGGACCTGCACGGCAACCGGCTGCCGGTGGAGGGCACCGAGGTGACGCTGATGAAAGGATGGAACTGGGTGGCCGACAACCTGATGCTCCACTCGAGAGCTGCCGACAGCACCTACCAGCTGCACGGCATCGACGGCACACTGGTGGTCAGCGAGTGCTCCGCCATAGAACTGTTGAACCGGCTGCCACTCGTGAAGTATCTGCGCAAAGGCACTTGGGGCGTATGCAACCTGGCGGGAACCGATGTCGTGCCCTGTCAATACTCCAAGATTGAGGAGGTGAACCTCGGAGCCTGGGGACGTGACGTGGAACTGATGAAGAAGTCGAAAGTGGCCCACATGTACAGCCGCAAGGAACTGGCCGACCTGACCTACCTCTTTGCCTACACCGAGAATGGCAGCGTAATGGTCTACGACGCATCGGGAAAACCCGTCGGACCGATGTTCGACGATGAGGGTACCGAGCGCATCTTGCGCCAGCTCATCGACCGTACGTTCATCACCTACCTGCTGAACAAAGAGCTCAACCTGAACCTCATGCGCAGCAAGTGCGAACAGCCCCGCAGCAAGTTTGAGATGCGCCAGCGCGACTTCGTGCACGCTCTGCCGCGCGAGACGGCCGGCGGCATGTCGCTGCTGGATCTCTCGCAGGAGAAAGTGATGCAAATCAACGCCCTGCGCAGAAACGACCTGAAAGCATCGAACAGTGAGCTGGAGGCCAAGAAAGAACAGATAGACGCCGACTTCTCGCTGAACAACAATAAGCCACGGGCTGCCGCCAAGCGCAACGACGAGCTGGAGCCGACCGACATCAAACTGCCCGAGGAGGGCGTCCTGCCCGACAAGTTTGAGCTGTATTATGCCTCTCCCGACCGCGACCGTGCCATCCTCATCAACGGAGGAAAGACCGACAGCTATATCTTCTCGTCGTCATCGCAGGCCGGCAACGTCGTCACCGTGACCATCGGCATGCCGAAGGAGGATGAGGAAGGATGGGTATTCGAGGACGAAGGGTCGAAGCGCGCCGTGGTCGTGGCCAAAGACTGGAGCATGGTTGGCGTGCGCTCGGGCCGCTCGACACTCTATTATTCACTGCCTGTGACGGAGCACGACTACGAGATTATCAAGGCCAGCGAGGAAAACAAGAAGAAAAAGTAGGTGCGCCGCATTCATTTCAACCACAAAGAAGAGATTTGGAATTCGTCGAGCCACGGCGGAGGCATTGCCTTGGGCGTGGTCTTCGGCGTGATTTTTCTGATATGGTGCTTCCGCTCGGGCGACGGATGGGCGACCGCCGGCGTCATTCTCTATCTCTTCGGCATGCTCATGTCGTATCTCGCCTCCACCATCTATCATGCCGTCAAGGCACGAAGCGTGTGGAAAGAGCGGCTGCGCAAGTGGGACCATGCCGCCATCTACTGGCACATTGCGGGTTCTTATTCGCCCATCACGCTCATTGCCCTGCGCGAACAAGGCTACTGGGGATGGAGCCTGTTCTCGTTTATCTGGGCTGCAGCCATCGCCGGCACCATCGCCAGTTTCATCAAACTGAAAGACCACTCCAACCTCGAGACCATCTGCTTCTGCCTGATGGGGCTCTCGGTACTCATCGCCTTCAAGCCGTTGCTCGACAGCGTGAGCACAGCCGCCGTGATATGGATTATCGCCGAGGGGGTCTGCTACATCACAGGAGCCGTGTTCTACAGCATCAATAAAAAACGGTATATGCACACCGTCTTCCATTTCTTTGTCCTCGCCGGCAGCATCTGCCATATCATCGCCGTGTGGGACGTGCTCATGGAGTATCTAAGCTGAGAGGTCATTCTAGATGAGAGCTGAGAACGGAGAGTTGAGAGGTCATTCTAGATGAGAGCTGAGAACGGAGAGTTGAGAGGTCTTTCTAGCTGAGAGGTGAGAACGGAGAACTGAGAGGTATGATTTGCCCATAGTCTGCCAGGCATTCACTACTGAATGGAGATGGTAGTGGTTTGAAGGAGATGGGCACTCGTTACTAGATAAGCTACTTGGAACTCGGAACTCGGAAATGAAAAGAACAACAAGTTTTCCTTTCTTATTTCACTCGTTTTTTCGTATCTTTGGATAAGTTACTCCTTCTCGGCATAAAAAATAAACAGTTTATTTTGTTCTGCTCTCGTTTTTTCGTAACTTTGCCCCGGAATACGAAACTGAGGTACATCTTTATATACTATGATAACAAATCCGCATCAAAAGAAACGCCGTTCAGTGAGCGAGTTGCAAGACTATCTGATGATAGCCGTGGGCATGCTGCTGGGCAGTATCGGATGGGTGGTGTTCCTGCTGCCCAACAATATCACAACGGGCGGACTGCCTGGTATTTCGAGCATTCTATACTGGGGTCTCGGCATTCCGGTGCAGGTCAGCTACTTTGTGCTCAACGCCATCCTGCTGGCCATTGCCCTGAAGGTGATGGGCTGGCGCTTCTGCATCAAGACCATCTATGCCGTGGTGCTGTTTACGATGTTCACCTCTATCTTCGAGCCAATGGCCCGCAACTCGGGATTCCTGAGCGACCAGCCGTTCATGGCAGCCGTGGTGGGTGCCTGCTTCCTGGGCATGACCTCGGGAATGGGATTGTATTCGGGAGGCAGCACGGGCGGCTCTGACCTGATTGCAGCCATGGTAAACAAATACCACGACATCTCGCTGGGGCGCGTCATCCTCATCTGCGACCTCATTATCATCACCTCCAGCTACTTCGTGTTGCGCAGCTGGGAGCAGGTGATCTACGGTTATGTGGTACTTTTCATCTCGGCCTTCTGTGTCGACCGCTTCATCAACTCCATGCGCTCGTCGGTGCAGTTCTTCATCATCTCCGACAAATACGAGGAGATAGCGAAGCACATCACTGCCGAGGCCCTGCGCGGCTGTACGGTCATCAATGCCGAGGGTTTCTACAGCGGTCACGAGATGAAGATGCTGTTTGTGCTCGCCCGCCAGAACGAGTCGTCGCGCATCTTCAACATCATCGACATGATCGACCCGCATGCCTTCGTATCGCAGAGTGCCGTGATTGGTGTCTATGGCGAGGGATTCGACAAGGTGAAAAAGCATTAATCGCACCATAGACAAGTGTCAGGGATTCAGCCGGAAACAGCTGAATCCCTGTTCTTTTTTGATGGTTTCAAGGTTTTTTGAGCATGTTTTTAAGTATTCTTTGCAAAAGAAACGTATCTTTTAAGGACATCATACAGAAATAATTTGTATCTTTGCATCCAAACAAATCAAACGAAAGGAATACAGAATTATGAAAACAAATTATGAAGTACGTTATGCGGCTCATCCTGAGGACGCAAAAAGTTATGACACCCAGCGCATCCGCCGCGACTTTCTGATTGAGAGAGTGTTTGCCAAAAATGAGGTGAACATGGTCTATTCGATGTACGACCGTATGGTCGTCGGCGGTGCCATGCCCGTAGACGAGGCTCTGAAACTCGAGGCTATCGACCCGCTGAAGGCACCTTTCTTCACCACCCGCCGCGAGATTGGCATCTTCAATGTCGGTGGAGCCGGCACCGTGAAGGTGGGCGACGAGGAGTTCGAGCTCGACTTCAAGGAGGCACTTTACATCGGCCGTGGCGACCGCGACGTGGTGTTCTGCTCGAAAGATGCGAACAAGCCAGCCAAATTCTACTTCAACTCGACCACAGCCCACGCTGAGTATCCCTGCAAGAAGATCACGAAGCAGGATGCCGTGGTGGCCCACATGGGAAGTCTGGAGATGTCGAACGAGCGCAATATCAACAAGATGATTGTCAATCAGGTGCTGCCCACTTGTCAGTTGCAGATGGGTATGACCGAACTGGCCACCGGCAGTGTGTGGAACACCATGCCCGCCCATGTGCACTCGCGCCGCATGGAAGCCTACTTCTACTTCGAGGTACCCGAGGATCAGGCTGTCTGCCACTTCATGGGTGAGGTCAACGAGACACGTCACATCTGGATGCGCGGCGACCAGGCCGTCCTCTCGCCCGAATGGAGCATCCACTCTGCTGCCGCAACCCACAACTATACCTTCATCTGGGGTATGGGTGGCGAGAACCTCGACTATGGTGATCAGGACTTCTCGAAGATTACAGATCTGAAATAGGAATATTCGGGAGTTTGGGAGTTTAGGAGTTTGGGAGTTTGGACAATAGTTTTGAATAAAGAAGAATAAGAGTTATCAGCAGATGGTTACTTTTACATTTCAGAACATTCAAGCTTGGCAAATGGCTCATGAATTCACAAAACTGGTATATCAAATAACTAAGTCGTTTCCAGAAGATGAACGATTTGGCCTTACCTCTCAGTTCCGACGCGCGGCTGTTTCTATCGGTGCCAACATTGCTGAAGGCTACAAGAAATTGAGTAAAGCCGACAAGCTACGCTTCCTCAACATCGCAGAAGGTAGCATGGCAGAATGTATGAACTATATCATTCTTGCAAAAGATCTTGAATATGTCGATGAACTACAGTATGCGCAACTATGTGCTACGATTGGAAGTACCGGTCGGCTATTAACAGCATATTGCAATGGAATTATCAATAATAATGCATTAAAATAACATGGAGTGGAAAGCGTTTTAGTGAGTCCGTGAGTGAAGACTAATGTCCAAACTCCCAAACTCCTAAACTCCCAAACTCCCTAAAATTTATTAAGAAATGAACAACATGTTTTCATTGGAAGGTAAGAATGCGTGGATAACAGGCGCATCTTATGGTATTGGTTTTAACATTGCCAAGGCTTTCGTGGCCGCAGGCATCAAGACCATCATCTTCAACGACATCAACGAGGCTGCTCTCGAGCGTGGTCTGGCCAACTATAAGGAGGCTGGCATCGAGAACGTAAAGGGCTATGTGTGCGACGTGACAAAGGAAGACGACGTGAAAGCCCTCGTAGAGAAGATCCACCAGGAGGTAGGTCAGATTGACATTCTGGTGAACAATGCCGGTATCATCAAGCGCATCCCCATGCACGAGATGAAGCGCGCTGAGTTCCAGCAGGTGATTGACATCGACCTCGTTGGTCCGTTCATCGTCTCTTCGGCTGTCATCCCCGAGATGATGGAGCGCCGCGAGGGTAAGATCATCAACATCTGCTCGATGATGTCGGAGCTGGGTCGCGAGACCGTCAGCGCCTACGCTGCCGCCAAGGGTGGCCTGAAGATGCTCACCCGCAACATCTGCTCTGAGTATGGTGAGTACAACATCCAGTGCAACGGCATTGGCCCGGGCTACATCGCTACTCCGCAGACTGCTCCGCTCCGCGAGCGCCAGCCGGACGGCAGCCGCCATCCGTTCGACTCGTTCATCTGTGCCAAGACACCGGCAGGACGCTGGCTGCAGCCCGAGGAGCTGGGCGGACCCGCTGTGTTCCTCGCCTCTCACGCTTCGGATGCCGTCAACGGACATATCCTGTATGTCGACGGTGGTATCCTGGCCTACATCGGCAAACAGCCCTGATGAGAATTGACAATTGACCATTAGAATTTGAGGATAGGGAATGACCGCATCAGCGTGCGCCTGCCCGATAGGAACCAATCGCGACGGTCATCCTCTATCCTCTTTTTTATATCTACTTCTATGATGATGGAGAAACGTGCCGACCGTCCTGGCAGAGGTCGATTTCTCTGAGCAGCAGGTTTCTGGCAAGTATGTCTGCTCCATCTGCGGCTACGTCTACGACCCTGCAGAGCACGACGGCGTGGCTTTCGACGACCTGCCCGACGACTGGCGTTGTCCGCGCTGCAAACAGGGCAAGCAGAAATTCAATAAAGCATAACACCCATGACCCTCGCCATCGGTTTACTCATCCCCCTGTTGGGAACCATGCTCGGAGCGGCATTCGTCTTTTTCATGAAGGACGACTTGTCGCCCCGGGTACAGAAGACACTGTTGGGGTTTGCCTCCGGCGTGATGGTGGCAGCCTCAGTATGGTCGCTACTGATCCCCGCCATGGAAATGGAGGAGGCCATGGGAGCCTGGTCTGTACTGCCGGCGGCCGTCGGATTCCTGTTGGGCATCTTCTTTCTGCTGGCACTCGACGAACTCACCCCGCACCTGCATTTGGGCGCTGACACTCCTGAGGGTCCACGCTCGAAGCTATCACGCACCGCCATGCTCGCCCTTGCCGTCACCATTCACAACCTGCCCGAGGGTATGGCTGTGGGAGTGGTCTTCGCCGGAGCCGAACAAGGGGCGGCCGGACTGTCCGTCGCATCGGCCGTGGCGGTCTCGCTGGGTATCGCCATTCAGAACATCCCCGAGGGAGCCATCATCTCCATGCCCATGCGGGCCGAGGGCAACAGCAAGTGGCGCTCGTTCATGTTAGGCAGTCTGAGCGGAGCCGTCGAGCCCATCGGCGGCCTGGCCGTGGTGCTGCTGGCATCGCTGCTCACGCCCGTATTGCCCTACATGCTCGCCTTTGCAGCCGGTGCCATGTGCTATGTCGTCGTGGAGGAACTCATTCCTGAAGCCTCGCAAGGCAAGCATACCAACCTGAGTACGATCGGCTTCGCCATCGGTTTCGTGCTGATGATGGTGCTCGACGTGGTGATGGGATGAGGATGCAGTCAACAAAATATCTCATCAAGGATTTTGGATAGAATACTATCATATATTGTACGCGTAGTGGCATGGCTCTCGGGCTATGCCAAACTCTTTTCGCGCCTCGGGCATCAGCTGTCAGCCCACCCTCTTTGTCGACCCGGTGCTCTGCGTGGCAGCACCCATGGCCGGGGCTCGTCAGGACCATCAGCTGCTCATGCCCTTCGTGAGCCACCGCGAGAAATATATCATCTCACCCTATATAGACTGGCTCAGTTTCTTCTTCAACCGCTCCTGGCGCAAGCCCATGGACGGCATAGCCAGTCTGATGATTAAACTGGCCGACGTCGAGCAGTTTGTGGCCCTTGTCAACGACAGTCTGTACTCGCTGTTGAAGTATCCAGAGACGGTCACCATCGACGAGATGCGCATCTTCCGTCATGAGCATGCCATCCTCCAGTATCAGGAGTCGTCCGACGACCGTTATGCCATCGTCGAGGCCCTGCAACAGCGCTATCCCGGCCTCGGCATCGCCGGTAACCTGCGGGGCGGCATCGGCATGGCCGACCGCATGAAGCAAGGAGCGGAAGTGGGGAAGTGAGAATTTAGAGGTGAGAGGTGAGGGGAGAGAGGGGAGAGATTACTCTTGAGAAGTAAGAAGCAAGAGATATGCTCCTATTGCAAGCCTTCGAAGGTACGAAGGTGCGGAGGTGCGTGGGTACGAGATTACCCTTTTCTTCGTCAACACCACCCTCATAGGTTCTCAATAGACAAGGCTATTCTCTTGCTTCTTGCTTCTTACTTTCTTGCTTCTGAAATCTATTCTCTCATCTCTCTCCTCTCACCTCTCTCCCCTCAATCCTATCCTCCCTTCAATCGCTGCCTGTGCCTCGTCTGCAGAGTGGGTGGTGAGAAGGATGCGGCCGTCGCCGTCGATGATCATGAGGTAGGGGATGGCCCGTACCTGATAGGCATCGGTAAGGGCTTTGCTGCTCTCACGGGGCACCAGCAGCTGCGTCCAGGGCATCTGCTCTTGTTGCATGGCCTGCTGCCAGGCTTCCTTGTTGGTGTCGAGCGAGATGCTGAGAATGTTGACACGGTCGCCCCATTGCCGGTGCATCTCCTTCACGCTGGGGATGGCCGCACGGCACGGGCCGCACCACGAGGCCCAGAAGTCGATGAAGTGGAGCTGACCTTTCTTCACATAGTCGGAGAGACTCTTCCTGCTGCCGTCGGGCAGTTCCAATGTCAAGTCGGTGTAGGGTGTGCCGCGGGTGTAGCGTCGCAGCTGTTCTATCTGCTGACAAAGAGCCTTGTAGCCCTGCTGATCCTCGTTGTCGCGGAAGGTGGTGACGAGCTGGTCGAGTTCATCGTTGCTGAAGGCGAACATGTTTTCCAGCTGTTGCTGTTGCAGGACGAGGCTGATGGCATAGGTGGGATGAGCCTTCACAAAGGCGCTGTTCATGGCGTCGACCATGGCCTGTGCCGCTTGTCCGGCAGCTTTCATCTCGCTGAGCGCTGCCGGCTCTTCGTCAGACTGGCGGCTGTTGCCAAACTGTGCCTTCCATGCCACATGGCCTGTCTGCCATGCAGCCAGCTCGGCGTCGATGATGTAGTTGCGCCACTCCTGGTAGTGACGTTGCGGCAGACCGCCCTCGATGTGGAGGTTGCGCTCCATCTTGAGAGGTGTCTCGCCGAACTCGTAGATGCGCGGCACCTGTAGGAAGTGGTCGGCACGGATGGTGGTGAGGCCCTCGCCGAGCATGAACTGGCCGCCACGGTCTTGGGCATGCTCGTTTTCTGCATACTGCGGCTTGTCGTTGATGCGCAGCGACACGAGGGTGGGGCGTGCCACCTCTCCTGACAGGGAGAAGCCACCGTCGGCGGTGGTGCCCTTGGCCAGAAGCGTCTGGTGGCCGTCGTGGGTCAACAGGCGTACCTCACACCCGGCTGTGATGCCGGGGATGGTGGCCTGGATGGTGAATGTCTGAGCAGAAGTGGCGGCAGCCATGAGAAGAGCCGCCGCCAACATAAGGTGTGTTTTTTTCATAGTGTGATTGATGGAAAAAAGTGCTGTATCATTTCATTTTTTGTTTTTTGCGATAATGGCATCCAGCGTTTGTAGGATGTTTTTGTCTGAAGGTCTCGGCGCGTCGGCATTTTGAATGGTTCCATCGGCATTGATGATGATGAAACGGGGAATGAACTGGATGTTGAAGTCGGCAGAGAATTTCTCGTTCTCCGCATCGTTCATCACGTACTGTGGCCAGGCAGGTTTCTCGTCGGCAATCATCTGGCGCCACTTGTCGTGGTCGCGCTCGCGGTCGGTGCTGATGCTGACGAGCTGGATGGCGGGGTTGTCCTTGTAGTGTTCGGCCACTCGGGCGAAATGGGGTATCTCCATCTTGCAGGGCACGCACCAGGTGGCCCACACATCGATGTAGAGCACCTTGCCGCGCAGGTCGCTCAGTTGATGCGGTTTGCCGTTGATATCGCTGAAGGTCTGTTCAGGAGCCATCTTGCCGGCTCGTGTATTCTTCAGCGCCTCTATCTTCGGCAGGTATTTATTGAGAAGTTCTGTGTCTTCGGCAGCATATTCCGCGATGGGTTTCCAGAAGCGGTCCACATCCTTGGGATTACCCTGTGACACGACCCGATCGACAAGATTATCCAGCAGACAGTGCTTCACCTGCTTGTCGGAAATGACAGGGCGCATCACCTCTATATAGCGCAGGGCATAGTCGGTGAGGTCGGCTTGATTAGCCAACATAGGGTCTATCTGATTGTACACCCATCGATGCGGCAAGCGCCATGTCAATCCGACAGGGTCGTTGGGATCAATCTCTGTAATGACCTTCTTATAATCCTCGTTCCCCCATTGCCAATAGATATGGGTATGTCGGTGCTCACTCAGGATCTCTAAGCGGTAATGGTTGTAAAGCATATCCGTATAACGACTCATGAAATCACGGGCAGCCTGCGGTTTTACCTTCTTCAACGACTTGCGCATCCGCGTGATCGTCTCCTCCAGGATACGCAATCCCTCTTCTTTGCCTACACGCTCTTCAGGTCGTCCATAACCCGTGATAGCCGTGATACTGGTAGCGCGGTTGACGCTGTTCAGATAGTCGGTAGCCGTTTTGTTAGGGCCCGTCACGGTCAACCGTGGGTAAGACTTGGCACTTTTCTTATCTTTGACGGTTGTCAGATTGACCGTCATCGTCTTGCCACGCTCTACCACCACATCGATCGATCTGCCGTCTGTATTGACACCTACGATGCCGAACTGCCCCGGCAACTGCGTATCGAAGACAAAGTGATCGTTCTCATCCATGTTGAAAGGCAGCAATTGCTGTTGGAAGAAGTCGAAGTCACGACTGTACTCTATCCCACCCCATCGCATCTGCTTCCCTCCGGGGATGTGACCTTTTATTAGCTGTGCCTGTGCCGAAAGCGGCAACAGGCAGGCAGCTAATAACAACCTAATCATTAATCTATGATAAACCATTTTTGTGTTCAATATTTATCTGGCATCGCGACAGTAGCGTACAGAAATATACCTATAGCTCGTCATGGTTGAGACACGCTGCACCTTATTAGGTTGTGCAGGCGTTATCTTACGGATAAAGGCACTCTCGTAGGCTGCATCAGGATCAATGGTCGACGACCAGAAGTAGCCATAGTCACCAATATGATACTCAGTGATGCTTGCCGTACTATAGGAAGCCAGTTGTCCGGCATAGCCGAAGTTCAGGCCAGTCCCCTCTGTTCCTTGTGTGAGCAAAGAGGCTGCTCCTGTTCTCCATCCTGTCTTGTCGGCTTCTTCCTTACTCATACCGAGAGCCATTTCCAACTGTTTCCAGTCGTCGTCCGTAGGCAGGCGCCATCCGTCAGGACAATTCTCGAGTGCCTGATAGTAGGTATAGTAGTTGCCGAGTGTCTGCAGACGCTGCTCAGCCTCTTCGTCATCACGTGTATAGAAATAATTCTCTATTCCATTCTCTGTAAGATAACTCTGATCATACCACGGTTCTCCCGCCCTTGAACTCTCAGCCATCCAGTCGAGATTGCCTATACGCACCCACCTGTATTCATTACCATCGTTATCGGTCATGGTTCCTGTGGCTGTGGGGGTAACAACAGGTATCGTCTCTTCGTCATCACCACAAGAGACAAAGACGACGGGGGAAAACAGAAGAAGCACGACGTATATGCTTGCTATCTTCATCCTTTTGTAAATATTTATGTTGTTCATTACTTTTCAATCGTTTGTCAATAGTCATTCATTATAATTCAAAACCCTGGTCCAGGATTATCTCACGCAGAAGGGCATATTTCTCCATCATGACACTCGAGGAGCCGTATTCTGCCTCAAACTCAGATGGTGACATGGTCAGCACCGCCTCCAACCAGAGGGAGAGGTCTGTAGACTGATAATAGAAATAGTTGCCCCACCAGTCGTCTTCTATGTAATAGAACATACCGAGATCCCACACTTCCTGATCGGTGAGCTCGCCGTCGATATCATTACCATAGTAATCCTTGCTGAAGGCGTAGAACTGGTTCATCAACTCTTCAGGAACACGGCTAATGGAGTTTTTCACGATGTCAACGATCATGTCACCGAAATAAGTCTCCGGATCATCGTAAGCCTCACCACCGCCCATGCTGATGACATACGACCTCAGTCCCAGCACTTTATCACGCTGCCGTAACCGGCCGTAATAGTCGTAGTGGAGGTCGTTGACCAAGAAGAAACTGTATGGGGTGTTTTTACCCAGTCGCTTGATGAGATATTTCTGCACATATTCGGCAGCTTTTCGCTGTTGTTCGATATCTTCAATATATTCGTAGGTATACTTGTAATCGGATTGCCAGTCGATGCTTCCCATAATAAAATAGGTAATGTCGAGCAATTCTGACCTGCCATCACTTGTATGCGTGATGAGCGTATCCTTGAAAAGGAGATAACTTCCTGTCTGATTATAGAAATCTCTTCGTAACTGGGCAGTAGGACTATTATCGTCGTCAGCCGGGGCAAATCCGTTGACATCTGCATAGCTGGGGGTGGTGTCGTCTTCCTCGCCTCCGCAGGCAACGCACACGCCCGAGATGCAGATGGCGAAGAGTGCCAGCAGCAAGTTGTAGGCCATTCTCGCAGCTTTGTGGATAGGATGGATATTGTTGTTCATAATTGCGTTTCGTTTTGGGGTTGTTGATATACTTTGGGTGTGTCGATTAGTAATCGTTGTCGCTATCGTCGGCAGCCACCACCTTGAAAGGATTGCGGAAGGGTCGCGGGTTGCTGCCGATGCTCACCTGATGGTCGCGCACCTGCTTGGGAATGTCGAGCGTGTAGGCATCGTCGTTGGGTTCCAGGCGGTAGTAGTTGGTATGGTCGCGCACATCGGCATAGTCGACCGTCTTGATGAAGGTGAAGGTATGCTCAATGGTGGTGGAGTAGGGGTACTTGGCGTCTACCTGATAGCGTCGCAGGTCGAACCACCGGTGCCCTTCGAGGCAGAGCTCGCGCTCGCGCTCTTCGCGGATAAAGGTGATGAGTTCGGCTCCACTGAGCGAGATATCGGCATGATTTTTCAGGCGGGCGGCCCTGAGCAGGTTGAGTTGCCGGCAGGCCTCGCCATCGTTGCCTTGCTGAGCCTCTGCCTCTGCCAAGAGTAGATAAGCCTCTGCTGTGCGCAGGCAGAACACGTCGCTGGCCGTGTTGTAGGTGTTGAAATTGTCGGTGCTGTTGTTGATTTTCTTATACGACCAGCATCCATTCGAGATGTCGTCTTGGTTGGTGATGTAGGCCCCAATGCGCCCGTCATTATTATCGTAGAGACTGAGCAGATGATCACTGATGGTATATGTGGGTGCATAAGTGTATTCGCCTCCGTAGCGGTTGGCTCTGTTCGGATACATGTAGATGGTGTTTCCAAAGCACGAACTGCCGTTAGAGTATATCACCTCAGGGCTTTGAGCACTAATGGGATATCCTTCCGACCAGTTGCGCAGGTCGAGCAAACTATTGTTCATGGCGAGGGCTTTCCTGGCATAGTCGGCCGCCTCGCTCCAGTTTTGCATGAAGGCAGCTATACGGCTTCGGAAGATGTAGACAGCCAGGATGCCCGCGCGATATTTGTTTTTTGGTTTTTCCGCATTTGCCAGTCTCTGCTCGGCCTGGTTGAGGTCGCTGACAATGAGGTCGTACACTTCCGACAGGCTATTGCGCGTGAACTCGATGTCCTGGATTTCGGCAGATGTCTTGATAGGAATACCAGGGGTGGTTGCCGCAGTTGCCGGTGCATAAGGCTTGGCATAGAGATTGACCAGCATGAAGTAATAGTTGGCGCGCAAGAAATGGCACTCGCCGACTACCTGGTTGAGCAGAGCCTCGTCATCCTCATCTTCAGGATCTACCTCGTTGGCTGCCTCAAGAATCATATTGCACTTACCAATTTTTTCGTAACCCATCAACCAATAACTGGCCTCACTGCTTTCGTTGGAGTTCTTTCCCTCTTCATTCAGGAAACAGCTTTGCTGCCAGGTAAAGTAGGGATAATAATCCGGTGTACAGTACCTGCTGTCGTATGGTGGATAGTAAGTGTCTAAGTTTTCTTCCAACTCATCACTCATGAAATGAACGATGTCAAAATTATGATTGTAAAGCGAGTACGTGGAATTAGCTGTACTGACATAGCCTAATGGCAGCAAACAGTCTCCGGTGAGCAGTTCATCGAGATCGGTAACCGTCTGCACGCGAGACATATCCTGTGAGTATTCATCTAAGAAGTCTGAGCAGGATGTAAATAAAGGTAGCAGGGAGAAAAGCACACACGACAAAATGCTTGTTGCCATTTTCCTTACCTTACTGATATCTTTCTTTTTCATTGTTTTCTTTGTTTCTTGATGTTTTATCAAAATCTTACATTCAAGCCGAGTGAGAAACTGGGACGGTCAGACAACTGAATGGTAGAGAATCCGCCTTGTGTGGGCGTCTGTCCTTTCAGGTCGGGGTCGCAGATGGTAAAGAGGTTATAGGCCGACGCTGTCAGTTCGAGGCGTGAGATGCCAATGCGGCTAAGTAACTGACGACTGAACTCGTAGGTAATGCTGAGCGACTGCATTTTCAGGTAGTCGGCACTCACTACACGCAGGTTGGAATAGTCGTACATATCCCAATAGTTGTCGCCAAGGGGGTACACATCATTAAAAGAGCTGAAGCTCGTCCACAGGCGGGAATATTCGAAATAGGCCCTATTGCTGGTGGTGAGAATGGCAGGCAGCGTGGTATGCATCTCGTCGCCGGGGAATCTCCAGCGGTCTATATAATCACGGCTGTAGTTCTTATTGGCGTAGATCTTGTTGCCGTATCCGCCAGAGGCAGCATTACCGTACATAGCGAACAAGCGGGTCTTGGCTCCAAGAGAGTAGCCCAAGGTGATATTGGCACGCCAGTTCTTGTAACGGAAAGTATTCGTAAGTGATCCCTGAATATCGGCATCACGCTTGCCACTGGCCTCAAGCACGGTGGTATAGAAGTCAGCCTTCTCCAATCCACGGACTGCAGCGATGTTATCGAACCAATCGTCGATGAGCGGACCGCCGTTCACAGGCGACAGACCCAGGAAGCGGTAGCTGTAGAAGGTGTTGACACTCTTACCCTTCACCATGGCCGTACCATTGAGGAAGTTGCTCAGCGTGTAGTCTTGTGCATCCGGACGGGTATCCAGGGTGTTGATAATCTTTGAGATGGATGTGGAGAGCGTCCAACGGAAGTTCTTGGTCTGTATGGGCGTGGCCGTGATGTCGAACGAATAGCCTTTGTTGGTGACGTCGCCACCATTGATGATGTACGAGGTGACACCGTTGACGGTAGAGACTTTTTTCGACATGAAAGCATCTTTGGTCTTCTTGTAGAAGACTGATGCCTCCATCGCCAGGCGGTGGTTGAAGAAACTCATGTCGAGTCCCAGGTTCCACGACTGGGTCTTTTCCCATTTCAGGTCGGGGTTTGGATTCTTCTCGATGTTGGCCAGAAACTGGTTGTAGTAAGTCGACATGCCCCCTTTGCGGATGGTCATGACAGGACTCTCGGTGTCGAGCATGTTGCCTTGGAAACCGTACGACAGTTTCAGGGTGGTGTAGTCAATCCATTGGGCCTTGCTGACAAGGCTGCTCAGGTCGTAGCTGCCTGATGCCGACCAGATGGGCAGGAACTTTTCATTGCTGCGGTCGCCAAAACGGTTGGAGGCATCTACACGGCCGTTCACATTGACACGCCAAAGGCGCTTGTACCCGAATGAGAAAGAGGCATAGGTGGAGAACTGGTTCGTCAGGTTGTCGGTAAATGCCATGACTTTGGACGTTTTCCATGCCCCATAAGCCTGATAGATGGTGGGGTCGATATCGTTGGCCACCAGCAGTCCGCGGTCGCGGTAGTAGCCGCGTTCTGTATAGCTGTGGTTGCGGTTGCGGTCGGAATTGATCTCAACACCAGCTGTGGCATCGATATTATATTTCTCGTCTTCGCCGAAATACTTGTTGGCATCGAGTTGGAAACGGGCAGTATAGTTGAAATCACGTGTAGTGGATTTGCTAATTTCTCCACCTACCGGACAACTGGAATCGGCTATACGGTCGGCATCGATGGGCACACCGTAGTCTGATTCGCGCAACTGGGCAATGTGGTAGGTCTTCTCGCCCCACCAGCCTTCCTGGTCGGTGTTCTGGTAGGTCAGCGAGAGAATGGCGTTCGCATGGAGCCAGTTGGTGAAAGTGAACTGCAGGTTGGTATTGAAAGTCATAGAGTTGGTCGACTGCTTGCGATAAGAGTTTTCCAGCTCATTCAGTATGTTGTAGTTGTAGTTGTAGGTTGAGGTGATGCCGGGTTTGTAGTAATAATAGGTGCCGTCGCTATTGTAGGCGGGGATGGCACGGTTGGTGGTGTAGGCATAATCCATGGGGGCAATCTCGTCCTTATAGTAGTGGCGGTCGCTGTGATAGCCATTGAAGGAGAAAGAGGCCGTCAGCCAGTTAGAGAATGTGTTGTCAAGGTTCAGCGCGTAGGTATAGCGTTCTGCACCGTTGGCCTTGATGACATCGTCGTCGTGGTTGTAGCCTATAGAGGCATAATAGCGTGAGGTTTTCGAGCCTCCGCTCACGCTCAGCGAGTGTTGGGTGCTCAGTGAGTTCTGGGTAAGCAGCTTAAACCAGTCAGTATTCTCCGACTCTGCCTTAGTGATCGCATCTACAAACTCCTGATAGGTTATTTTCCTGTTGTACAGGTCAGACAACAGTCCCTCATAGCCTACGGGGGCCATATTGCCGTCATAGGGATAGTGGTCGTGATACAGTTCACGAGAGAACTGTATACGCTCCTTGGCACTCATCACATTGACAGAACGGTCGCTATAGTGCGGACGCAGCTTTGCATTCATGGAGAAATTATAGCTTACCTCCGGTTTTCCTTCTGATCCGCGTTTGGTTGTCACGACGATAACGCCGTTGGCAGCCTTTGTACCATAGATGGCGGTGGCGGCGGCATCTTTCAAGACGTCGATACGGTCGATATCCTGCGGGTTGATACCCGAGATAGCATTACCGATACGGTTTACGTAATCCGGGTCGTTGAGCTCTTCGGGTGACACATTCACCGGGTCATGGATGATGATACCATCCACCACCCACAGCGGTTCACGGTTACCGATCAGCGTGGAGGTACCACGAATACGGATCTTCGGAGCTACACCCACCTCGGCAGAGTTGTTGGTGATAAGCAGGTCGGGTATGCGGCCTTCGAGCATCTGGTCGAGTGACGACATGTCCGAGCGGGCCAGGTCTTCCATCTTGGCTGAGCTGACAGCCGAGGTGAGCGAGCGCTTGTCGAGCACCTGATAGCCGGTGACCACTACCTCGTCGAGCTCATGGCCGGAAACCATGATGATGTCCTGGGTGACGGTCTTTGTGCCGGCGGCAATGGTCTTATAGACCGTCTCCATGCCCACGTACGAGAATTTGAGCACGGTCTTGTCGTTGGGAATCTTGAACGTGTAGAATCCGTCGGCGTCGGTCACGGTGCACACACGGCTCTCGCCGATGCACACAGGCACGCCGATGAGCGGATTGCCCTCGTTGTCTTTCACGATACCTTTCACGGTGCGCTCGCCGTTGTTACGCTTCAGGGGCGTGATGGTGACGATGCCGTTGTTCTCTTCGCTTTGGCAGCCAATCTGGCGCATCACCTTGTTCATTACTTGCCTGGTTGGGGCATTGGTTTCGTTGACAGTCACCCTGGGCAGGCTTTTCAGTTCGTCGGCATTGTAGAGAAACTGGATTTTGGTTTGCCGTTTCACCTCGTCGAGGAACTGCTTCACCGTCACGTCTTTCATGTGGACCGTGATGCGGGTGTTGTCGAGAGTCTGTGCCGGCAAGCTAATGGCCATCACCAGGAAAGCCATGAGTGCCAGACACCTTTTCAGGATTGTTTTTCGCATCTCTCTTTGTGTTTTTTGGTGAATAAATGATGATGTATGATTATTATTATTTCTTCCGGATGATGATAGATCCGTCGCGCTGTTCCATCTCCACGTCGCACACGGTGGTGATGGCGCTGATGACGCGCTCGATGCTGCCATAGCGCTCCAGCGAGCCTGTGAAGTGGATGGAGCGCAGACTGTTGTCGCGGAACACCACCTTGTCGATGTTGTACCACTGTGCCAATACGCTCATCAACTGTTGTAAGGTACTGTTCTCAAAGACAAACGTACCCGTGTTCCATGCGGTGTAGGGGGTGGTGTCGACGTCAGCAATGGACAGTTGAGAATTGACAACGGACAATTCTTGTCCGGGCTTCAGCATCTGCTCCTTGCCGCTGCTGGGAGTAAAGCCCACGGAGCCGCGAACCAAGGTGACGGTCGTCTTGCTCTTCGCGTCTCTCTCTGTCTTCACCCAGAACTCCGTGCCATAGACCTTGATGCTGCCTTGCGGCGTGTGGACAATGAAGGGGCGGCTTTGGTTCTTGGCCACAAAGAAGTAGGCCTCGCCTTGCAGCTCCACCTCGCGCTTGCTGCCAGTGAAGTGGAGAGGGTAGGAGAGTGTAGTATTGTAATTAAGGTGTACGCGCGTACCGTCGTCGAGGGTCATCCAGAACTCCTTGTCGTGGTGGGTGACCAGCGTGGCCGCCTCTTCAAAACGCGAGTTGACTGTTGTGGACGGGTCGATGGACAATGGTTGCTGTGTGGTGGTTGAGGGCTGTTGAGACTCGGTTTTCCCGGCATTGGTGCTGACAGACAACATCTGCTTCATGTTGGTGACGACGTGCTGCTGTCCGCCAATGGTGAGCACAGCCTCGTTCTTGCCGTTCTCTTCCGATTGTGCCATCGCCGTGAGTACCTCTTCCGACAGAGTGGGGGGAGTGGTGGCATGACGCACGCCATACCAGTAGGCACCCACCACGAGCAACAGGATGGCTGCTGCCACGCGGAGCAATTTCTTGAAGGAGATAGGTGACGAATGGCCGGCCGACTGTTCGCCTTTCGGGGTGCCGAGCTCGTTGGCGGAACCTTGTGTGTGGTCGATTCTCTCACGGAACTTCTGCCATGCGGCATTCTTGTCGATGGAGTGATAAAGATGGTAGCTGGCAGCAAAGTCGTCAGCGTTCATCAGTTCGTCAAACTGTTGTTTGTTTTCCGGACTCTCGTCCAGCCATGCGTCGAGCTGCTGTTGGTCATCCTCAGTGAGCTGGCCCGTCAGCAGGTTGTATAGAATATCGTTAATGTCTTTGTGTGCCATATCTAGTTTCCCTTTTTTGAACCTATTGACGTAAAGATTGTAAAAATGGGTGACAAGGGCATCGAGCTTTTTTGCTTTTTTTGCAAAAAAGTTAAAAAACGTAATCAGACAGGAATGCTAGGAGAGCATTTGCAGCAGCAGGAGCATCTGGGTGTCGGTGAGCATGTCGCGCAGCGTGTCCAGAGCACGTTGTTTCTGCTTTTTCACGCTGTTGGCAGAAATCTGCAAGGCTTCGGCAATCTCCTTCACTTTGCGTTTCTCCATGCTTTGCAGCAAAATGAGGCGTTGCCGTTCGGGCAACTGGTCGATGGCTGCAAACAATTGGTTGTAGACTTCCTCTTTGATGTAGCTGTTCTCTACATCAATCTCATTGACAGGAGGGTTTAACCTAATATATTTACTGGCTGCTTTCTGTTTCCGTTGGAGATCAAAAACATGGTTCCTGACAGCATTATAGAGATACACCCGAAGGGAGGGAACACTCGTAAACTCCGTCTTATTTTCCCATATTTGTGAAAAGACATCCTGCACAATGTCTTCGGCCATTGCTTGATCACTGATATAATTAAGTGCATACATGACCAAAGCCTGATAAAAGCGGTCGTAAGTTTGGTGGAACGAATCCTCACTCCACATCACTTGCTCTGACTTAATAAAATACCGCTTATCTATTGACATATTATCACAAGAATTCCCTTCTCATGCGCAAAGGTATATATTTTTTTTGCAATACAAACAAATTAATAAGAAAAATCCCAGTTCGGGATAAGAAAGTTGTCAAAAAGTTGGTAATCTGAGATATTTTTTGTACCTTTATATCTGAATCCCAATCACTTATAAAGTTAAACAAAAGAATATACTCATAATTACCGACTACAAAATTACAGAAATTTTCTGTGCCGTGGATGAATTTTGCAAAGAATTTGATAAGGAAGTAGAAAAAAAGTCCCTTATGTCGTCAGACGGTAAGCCTCGCCGTTACCGCAAGGCCTCTCTGTCGGACAGCGAGATTATGACCATCCTGATAGTGTTCCAGTTCGGTTCGTTCCGCAATTTCAAGCACTACTACCTGTTCTTCATCAAGCAGCATCTGAAGTCAGATTCCCCCAATGCCGTTTCGTACAACCGGTTCGTTGAGCTTCAGAGCCGCGTGTTCTTCCAGATGATGTTCTTCCTGAACCTCTCAGCCTTCGGACGTTGCTCATGCCCATGTGGGACAAAATCATGCTGCGTAAAAGGTGCATCATCGAGACCATCAATGACATGCTCAAAAATACGGCTCAACTCGTGCATTCAAGACACAGGTCGGTCAACAACTTCATCATGAACATGGTGGTTGCTCTGGCTGCATATTGCTTCTTCGACAATAAACCGCAGGCCCTTCAAGGATATTACATCGAAAACACCAAGCAACTTATGCTATTTTGACAACTCTTATCCCGAACTGGGGTATTTATATTACTTTCATCGTCTTATACCTTTGAATTATGAGTAATAATTCAAAGGTCATGTACCTATGACTCATCATTAGCTTTTGAAAGAATCTATAGCTTAGGGATTTAATCATTGAACACGGGCGGGAAACGAGATAATTTGTACATTTCCGCCCAAGATAAGATGGTCTGCTGACGCGCGTAATTATAGTCATTCATCCTTTTCAAAGTGGACTCAATTAATGAATTACATGACTCAATTAATATCTAATTACACGGTAATTATATGTTTTAAAAACATTCGCTGAATCGTTACTCTATTGCTGTTTAACGTTAAAATAACAAAAAATATTGTTCTTCCCGTGCAGTCTTTTTCTTCATCGTAGCACTTAATAGATAGAGACGTTATGTTTACGATGGAGATAACACGGCTGATAGAACGGTGCAGACAGGGGGATGCGGATGCCCTCGGAGAACTGTACAAGGCATACGCCCGGCAGATGAGGGGCGTGTGCCGACGCTATATCAGCGACGAGCAGACAGTGGAGGACGTGCTGCACGACGCTTTCGTGATTATCTTCACTTCGTTCGACAGTCTGCGCGATGTCGGGCGGGCAGAGGCATGGATGACGGCCATTACGAGGAACGTGGCATCGAAATGCAAGGCTCATCTGGAGGCATTGCCAACGGTTTCGCTCGAAGAGACGAGCGAGGCGGAGCTGATTGCCGCCGAGGACGAGGAAAGAGACGTGAGGGGTGTGCCGCTGAGCGAGGTGGTGAGAATGATAGACAAGTTGCCGGAGGGCTACGGACAGGTCTTCCGCCTGTCTGTGTTCGAGGGCATGTCGCACAAGGAGATTGCCGACATGCTGGGCATTGAGCCACATTCGTCATCGTCGCAACTGGCACGGGCAAAGAAGATGCTGCGCAAGATGATGCAGCAGTATTGGGTGGCCGGGCTTCTGCTGCTACTGGTTCCCATTACGTTCTTCCTGCTCCATAAAGGAGAGACGACAGTTAAGGATGAAAAGCCAGCCATAGCGAAGCAGAAAGGCATGCCGAAAACGCCAAAAGAGTCTCCGACGGAACGACCACAGGAACCTGTGATTGTCACATTACCCGTGCATCGTGCAACCTTCATCGCAACTGACGCCCTGCAATCGGCCATCGCCCAAGCAGCAGATTCCATCACGGCTGACACCTTATCAACCATGGTAGCTCAAGTGCAGACGAATCCTAACGCTACAGCGACAGACACTTTACGCAAGGTGGAGATACCGCAATATAATATGGCCGACTTATTCCTTAACAAGCCAACCATCAGCACTAATGGCGACAAGAAATGGTCTTTGCAGCTGGCATACGCAGGGCAGTTCGACGAGCAGAACCGCTATAACCAACCGTTCAGTTTTAAGCCCACACCGTCAGATGCACACTCTCTGCCTGGACCATCCCCAAGCCCAATTATTCCGAGCAGCATTGACAACTGGACGGACTATGCCTCCTATCTGGCCAACAACCCAGAAGCCGTAAGCGACAAGACACGCAGCGTCATCATGCGCATCGTCCTGAACAATGCCAACAAATCTGACGAGGACAAGATTCTGCGCACCAGCCGCCACCAGATGCCCGTCACATGGTCGTTGGCTTTAAAATACAGATTGAATCGTCGCATCGGACTGGAGTCGGGCCTCAGCTACAGCCGCCTGACTTCCGACTTCGAGATGGGTGCCGACGGCAATACCATCCGTGAGCAGCAGGCCATCCACTACCTCGGCATACCCATGAAGGGCATTTATAATATACATGGCGGAAAACGATGGGGGCTCTACGGCAGTCTCGGTCTGACGACAGAAATACCCGTCCGTTCTACCCTCCACTCCGACTACTTTGTGAATGGGCTGTATGAGGCCAGCGACAAGACCACCATCCGTACACCGTGGCAGTGGTCTCTCGGCACAGGTCTCGGTCTGCAGTACCACCTCACGCCCAACGTCGGTTTCTTCGTGGAGCCAAGCCTGCAGTACTATATCCCGATGAAGACTGACATAGAGACCTTCCGCACCGAGCATCCGTTTACCTTCTCCCTGCCACTGGGCATCAGATTCACGTGGTAGCCGTGCAGTCTTTTCGCAGTCCGGCGAACTATATAAGTAAAGAGACGTTTATTATAACTTTGTAGAATATGAAGTATTACAAACCCATCGCTTGGATGATGGCGATAGCCATTGCCAGCATGACGATGACTGCCTGCAGTCTTGACAGTGATGAACCCGAAAAGCCCTTCACGACGTGTCCGTCGGAAAAGGGCATACTCTATGCCTGTGGCATCAGCCAGTCGGAAACCCGCGCTGCCAGTGACGCGCAGGATGTGCTCTTCACTGAGGATGACATTGAATGGTTCAATGTGACCACTCGCGAAATCAAGTTCAAGGACATGGACGAACCGCTTTACAAGCGTATGCAACCCTTCCACAAAATCGAGTTCCATCTGGGCGACGATGCCCTGTTTGTAGTCAGTAGTTTCGTCGGTGACTGGGACAGCAGGACATTTACCAATCTCGTCCTGCATTATGATGTGATTACTGACCCTAACCAGGGACACTATTATCTGCAGGACTGCTATCCTCTTCAGTTCGCCGATACTGACGAGGTGAAAGCCAATCGCATGAAGAATGCCTCACAGTGGGAAACATTCACGAAATATCTTGAAAGCAAGGGAAAGTTGAAGAAATAGTTACATTCTCTGTGCAGTCATTCGTTGCAGTTTCAGACTTTATAAGTAGAAAGTCACGATTAAGTGAGCGCCACGCAAGTGCGCTTGCAGGTGGCCGAACGAAAGTGAGTTATCCAAACTGCAACGAATTGTTTTATGTACACGATTTACGATTATGCCTATAACGGGCTACTCTATCTGAACAACATGATGAGGCCAAAACACAAGCGCTTGTCGCAACTGATGATTTACTCAACAACCGCTTGTCAGTCGCGCTGCAAACACTGCAATATCTGGCAGAAACCAGTGGAACATCTGTCACTTGACGACATCCGTCGAATCATGCAGAGCCGATGCGTCACCAAACGGACAACCGTAGGACTGGAGGGCGGCGAGTTCATCCTCCATCCGCAGGCCACGGAAATCATGGCGTGGTTCCGCGAGCATCACCCGAACTACACACTGCTGTCCAATTGTCTCGCGCCCCGCCGGGTTATCGATGCCGTCCGTCTGTATCAGCCCCGGCATCTGTACGTCTCTCTCGACGGTGGCCCCGAGACTTACCGGCGGATGCGTGGCCGCGACGGCTACGATAAGGTCATTCAGGTGGTGGAGGCCGTGAAAGACGAGGTACCGCTGTCGCTGATGTTCTGCCTGTCGCCCTGGAACAACTTCGATGATATGGATTTTGTCATCGACATTGCCAAGCATTACGATGTGGACGTGCGCATTGGCATCTACGGTACGATGGCCTATATGATGGCCTCACCCCCGACCCCTCTCCAAGGGGAGAGGGGAGCAGTTACTTCTCTGGCGGAGATACAGCAGCAAAGGTATTCACTCCCCTCTCCCCTTGGAGAGGGGTTGGGGGTGAGGCTTTCACAGACGCAAGAGAACTTCGACTTTGTGGCACTCTACGACCAGTGGTGCAATGGTCATTTGCGGTTGCGCTGCCAAAGCATCATGAGTAGCCTTGTCATCCATAGCAATGGTGACGTGCCGCTCTGTCAGAATCTCGATGTCATTCTTGGCAACATCCACCGTCAGTCGCTCGACGAGATTTTCAACAACGCGTCATCCTGCCAGACGCAGTGCCATTACTCCAAGAACTGCAACGACTGTTGGATTAACTTCCACCGCAAGTACGACATCATCCTCCTGCGAAACATGGAGCGACTGCTGCCCAAACGGCTTATTGAGAAATTCTACGGCTCATATCAGTGGACGGAAGACCCCCACACAACCTATCACCAATACTTCAAGAATCTATGATACAGCAATTGATAGACCGTTACAAACGCCTCCGTACCGAGTGTTTCCTTGCCCAAACGTACCAATATTCTTATGTCTTCGTCGGCATGGGGCAGCACTCGCTCACCAATCTTTATCCCGTACTTCACTACCTCGGCGTGCCGCTGAAGTATATCTGCGTCACTTCGGAGCGGAAAGCACGACTGATAGAGCGGAAGTTTCCCCATGCGAAAGCAATGGCCTCGCTTGATGACATCCTTGACGATGAAACCATCAAGGGCGTATTCGTCTCAGCCTCACCCGCTGCTCACTTCTCCATCGCCTCGCAGGTTCTGAAAAGCGGGAAGTCACTGTTCATTGAGAAACCACCCTGCCAGACACTGGCAGAACTCAACGTTCTCATCGATCTCCAGCGACTATATGGTTCGCCCGTGGCTATGGTTGGCCTGCAAAAGCGCTATGCCCCCGCCGTGCAAATCCTTCGGAAACGGCTCGCCAAAGAGCATCTTATCAGTTATGACCTTCATTATCTCACTGGCAACTATCCAGAAGGTAATGTCTTGCTCGACCTTTACATCCATCCTCTCGACCTTGTCATCTATCTCTTTGGCAAACCCGAAATCATCGCCTGCCAACAAGTCGCCCCTGCGTCCTACATCCTCATGCTCCAGCATCCCCACATCGTCGGCACCCTCGAACTCTCCACCTCCTATACCTGGACATCTGCCGAGGAATCCCTCAAAGTCTGTACGTCAAACGGCATCTATCGCCTCTCTCAGATGGAGCAGCTGACTCTCGAGCCAAAACCATCCACCATCCTTGGCATCCCATACGAGAAATTCCACAAGCATAACAAAACCATCGAATACCTTTATGCACGTAACAACTTTACCCCCACACTCCCTAACAACCAAATCTATTCGCAAGGCTACTACAGCGAGATACTATCCTTCATCACATCTGTTGAGCACGGCCATTCAAGCGTCCTCACTGATATTGCAACGGTTAAGCTGACTTACGAAATCTTGACCGCACTATTATAGACAGCCTGCGGGAGCTCGTTGAATGTAATGTTTCGTTTTGGATAGTTTTCGTGGTCTTTAGTTAGAGACTGGGTGCAAAGAATATTTTTTAACAGCATACATAGCTTGATAAATAACAACCTGAACAACTAGAACAACATTCAACACGAATCGGTCGTTAGACCGGAAATATGACTCCAAGCGAACCCCATTTCCAATTGATGCCTAATTAGGTTGCAATTAGTCGACTAATTAAGGTCTAATTAATGCCTAATTACCCTGCAATTAATGCCTAATTACAAGGTAATTAATGCCTGATTGCAACTTAATTAATGCCTAATTAGAAAAAACAGCTCCAGCCCCAAGGCCAGACCCCCCACCAGCTCAGGAAGCCCCCTCCATCTCCCCCAAGGGGGAGAGCTAGTTACCCCTCAAGCTTGAGAGGTAATCACACTTGTCACTTATCACTTGTCACTTATCACTTGTCACTTATCACTTGTCACTTATCACTTGTCACTTATCACTTGTCACTTGTCCCTTAAAAAAAGCCTCTTGTGGAATCTTTTTTTCACGCTCGCCAAAAGAATTTTAATTACTTTTGTGCTCACTTCATCAAAATTTTCGTACCTTTGCGGCCGATTTGCGAGAATGGCGAATCGGGGCGGCTACGAAAGCGGCGGAAGATGTTTCTGCTTTCGGCATGCACCCGGGATTTTCTAAAAAATGACTCTATAGCTTGGTAGAGCTTTGCACTCCACACAGACTTTTATGGAACAAAAACACGTGACGAAAAGAGTGACGGCTACCATCCTGTCGATGTCGCTGCTCACCGTGATGGCCGGAGCCGCCATCGCCCCTGCACTGGGCATCATCAAGGCTCATTTTGCGTCGGCACCGGCGCTGACCGTACAACTCATTGTCAGCATGCCCGCGCTGCTGATTATCATCACCAACCTCTTCTTCCTGAGCATCAGCCGGCACCTGCGCACACGGGCTATCGCCACCACGGGCCTGCTGCTCTATGTGGCTGCCGGAGGGGGATGCTTCTTTGTCGACAACATCTACGTGCTGCTCCTGATGCGGGCCATGCTGGGCATCAGCGTCGGCCTCATCATGCCGCTGTCTACGGGCCTGCTGGCCTACTACTTCCCACCCGAGGAGCAGGCGCGGCTGATGGGTCTCTCGGCGGCGATGAACCAGATGGGCGGTGTGGTGGCTACGCTTCTGGCGGGCCTGCTGGCCACCATCGAGTGGAACTACGCCTTTCTGGTCTATCTGATGGGCCTCATCGCCGTGGTGATGGTGTGGCTGTGGCTGCCCGACGAACAGCTGGGCTCGGCCAACAAGCGCGGCATTCCCTTTGAGCCTCGTCAGCTGCTGAAGTTCCACCCGTCGGTGGTCGGCATGCTGTTGCTGATGATGATCTTCTTCATCTACCCCACCAACTTCGCCATCATCGCCCGTCAGCAGACGGCACTCTCGAGCGAGGCCGTCACGATGATCATGGTGGGACTCGACGTGGTGGCCTTCTTCGTGGGACTCGTCTTCGGCCAGCTGATGCACTGGTTCCGCCAGCCCATCAAGTATTTTGCACCCTTGTTCTTCCTGTTGGGCTATGCCACGATGCTGTTGTCGTCGGCTCCGATGATGATGGCCGGTTCGGCATTCATCGGGATGGCCTGCGGCGTGGGCGTGCCCTATCTGAACACCATTGCCAGCATCAAGGGCGGCCGCAACTCCGCCACCACGGTCATGCCCCTGCTCTCGGCAGCCCTCTATCTGGGGCAGTTTGTCTCACCCCTTGTGGTCATGCCCTTGGCGAAGACGCTTTTCGGAACTGCCGACCTGACGGCACCCTACAAGGTGGGCATCGTACTCTGCCTCATCTTCCTCGTGCAGGTGTGGACCACCCGCCATTTCCAGAGCCTGCCGCCCGTGGCTGACCACCCGCAGAGCGGAAAATAGGAAGCCTTGCAATTACACAAAGAAACGAGCGGGAATGGTCTTTTCCCGCTCGTTTCTTTATGATGTTCAGTTCATCAGAACCCGGCTGTTTACTTCACCAGCACATCGAGGGTGATCTCGGTGCGCAGGATGCCGTTCGCCAGCCTGCACTGGACCACCAACAACCATCTGCCCCACAAACGCACACATAAGCCCAAGCGCGGATGGTTTGACGACGGCCATGTGAACGTGGTGGCACGCATGGCGGTCAGCCTGCATCATGCCGACAAAGACAGCATCTGCGGCACCCTCGAGGAATGCGACGCCATGCGCCGGCAAAAAGGCGGAAAACTTCCCATCGGAGAGGTGGATGCCCTTGTCTACGAAACCAAATACAAGGGCATCAAGATGACCAATATCTTTGCCAACATTGTGAGCGACGGAGCCCTGGCAGAGGGCTTCCTGAAGACGGAAGGAAAACTGAAGCTGGCCGATATTCTCTGCTCTTTCTCCTTCACCGACACCAATGAGATGAAGAAAATGAAAATCAAGCCCAGCCTCCGCTTCCATCTCTTCCACCGCAACAAAGACCACAACAAGGTGGCAAAGCTTTAGGAGGGCGATGGATATGAACCTCGTCTCTACGCCACCGACCAATACAGAATGTAGATGGTCAGCGTGAACAGTGCCACCAGCACGATGGTAACAATCAGCACCGACAGCGTGATATAGCCCAGCAGGCGTTTCTTGGAGATGCCGGAGAACTGTTTCAGCGTCACAAAAACCATCAGTACCGCTATCAGCTGGATAATGAACGACCCCAGCAGGCTGCCAATGATGGAGTAGATGCTGTAGACATTTGAGGTGTAGACCAGTGCCACAGTAAACTCAGAATAGCGCATGTCGGGTATGTACGGCGAACGGCGTATAAACAGGTAAAGCGGCAGCGAGAACAACATCAATGTGAACAAGGCGAAGATAGTGGGGTTCGAATCCCAAAGCTTGACCAAGACCATGATAAATATCACAAAACCTTTGACCAGCGGCGCTTCCTTATTGCCCTTCTTTGACAATTCTTGGAGCTTGTCTGTCACCTCAATGGTTTTCTTTAAAAAATCATCAGCCGTTGTCGGTTTTGCACGTGCAGAGTCGCTTTTCAGCGAGTCCGTCAGCACGGCCGTTGCCTGTTTGGCATTTGCAGAATCGCTTTTCAGCGAGTCCGTCAGCACAGCCGTTGCCTGTTTGTCGCTTGTAGAATCTCCTTTCAGCACGTCGGTCAGTATGGCCGTTGCCTTTTCTACGCGTGAAGAATCGCTTTTCAGCGTGTCGGCCGGCGCGGCAGTCGTCTGCTTGTTGGAGCCACTATTCTTATTGCCTGAAAGCCCCAGGTCGATGCCATATTTGGCTATCAGCGAGAACGCTGCCAGCAAAAAGAACATCTTGAACGGTGGGAAATAGGCCGACTGCATGCCTCGCAGATAGTCGCGAATCATAAAGCCCGGACGAAACATCAGGTCGCGCAGGCTTCGCAGCATGCTCCGGTTGCCAATGGCCCATACGTCGAGAAACAGCATCAGCGCCTTCTTGAAAGAGAAACGCCCCACCCCGGCCGCTTGTCCGCAGCGTGGGCAGTAGTTTCCCGTGTACTCCGTCTTACACGACGAGCACACGTGGCTCTCCTGTTTCAGTGGTGCCACCTCGAACGGGCGACGCTGCCAAATGTGGAAAGCTCGCATCCATATAGCCCGTTTCTCTTTGCTCTTCAGATATTCCAAATATTTCATTCTGTTGCCAAAACTAATTAAAAAAACACAAGACTACAAGTTTTTCAGAATCAGGGGAATCGTTTTATGCTGTGTTTTATACAACTGTAAGCGAAACGCGCTTACCCAGTCCTGCAAAGATACGGAAGAGCGTAGAGAGTTGTACATCCGCATGCCCATTCTCTATCTTTGAGATATAACTTTTCTTCGTGCCAATCTTTGCAGCCAGTTGCTCTTGGGTCAAACCTGCCAGGCGCCGATGCTCCTTCAGACATTCTGCCAAGCAAAATGCCTCAGCCTCGAAAGTCTCTCGGCCCTCAGTTCCGCGCTCACCGTATTCTGCATCCAGCAGTTGGTCAAAACTCTCACAATTCTTAATTGCTTCTTTCTTCTTTGCATCCATTATTCTGCCTCCTTACTTTTAAAATACTCTTTCTTAATCGCTTCAGATCGCCTAATCTCCTTTTCGGGTGTCTTTTGAGTTTTCTTCTGGAAATCATGAAAAAGCACTACAATGGCACCACCATCAAGACAACAAAAAATGCGATAAATATTACTCTCCACCTCTACAAGGATTTCATAAATCCCATCCGAATTCTCAATAAACTTGAAAAACTTTTTTCGGAATCATACGCTGGGTTTCAACCAGTTTCAGTACAAAGTTAATCTTATCACGCACTTTCTTGGTCTGTGACACGTAAAAGTCTTAGTAGTAGGACTTGAAGAGTTTGATGGTTCTAATTTTCTCCATTTCAGTTGTCTTATCAGGCACAAAGTTAATCAATTAATGAACATCTTCCAAACTTTTATGCTCTTTTTTGGGTATTCTGCTATGATTTACATTCTTTTATTTCAAAAACACAAAAAAAGGGATGTGCCTATAAAATGACACATCCCTTCTGTATAATCCTATACTTATACTTGCCAACCGTAGGGACTTACTTTATGTATGTCCGTATATAATTGAAGATGTCCTATTCGCCGGACATAGATAAACTAAGTCCCTAGGCATGGTGTGAGTCAAATCCTATAGGTTTGCCCTTATTTCTTTGTGGCCTTCACAAAATAGCAAATCAGCAGGATGTAGGCTGCCAGCGAGCAAACCTCGCTCAGCGGATTGGCCAGCCACGACTCGCTGACAAGGTTGATGCCGCCAAAACGCAACAGGGCACTGACAACTCCCATCAGGGCACCACCGGCAATGAAACCGGAGGCAATGAGCGTGCCTTTCTCGCTGCGCTGATAACAGCATCCCCGCTCGTTTCTTTATTCTATTTCCTGCTTATGCAATATCGGTCAAAGGGAGAGGCGCTTCGTCACTTCACCAGCACATCGAGGGTTATCTCGGTGCGCAGGGTGCCGTTCGCCAGCCGTATCTCCAGGGGATAGGCCATGTGCTGCAGTCCCTTGGGCGTGTCTTGAGTGACGCTGAGCCGGACGGTCTGCACCTCGCGGCGGTTGCCCTCGCACTGATAGAGAACGACTATATTGCGCTCTTTCGTCTCGCCAACGTGCATGATGCCGAGGTCGAGGCGGTTGGTGGAGAGCCTGACATCGTCGTTCACGCGGACGGGAAACTGCCGGATGAGCGTCTCCTCGCTGGTGATGCACTCGCCCTCGAAAGCCACGGTGACGCGCTTCGCCTGACGGCCATAGACCACGGTGCCGCTCTCGTAGAACTCACCGCCCTTGCCCTGCGGGTTGAACGACAGGGTGACAGCCGTCGAGTCGCCCGGGGCAACGGTCTTGGCGCTGTCGAACCGGATGGTGGTACAGTGGCACGAGGTGTAACCCTGCGTCAGCGCCACCGCCTGCAGTCCGTCGTTGCGCAGCCAGAAGGTACGCTCCTGCACGCCATCAGCTTCTTGGATGGTTCCGAGCTGCAAGGTGGCCATTCCGATGACGACCAGTGTATCAGCGAGCAACATATTTACGTCCGTTCTGAATGAAGATGCCGCTCTGCGGAACGGTCGACTGTCGGATGCCCTGCAGGTTGTAGACAGCCTTCGACACCTCGTTGCCGGTGACCGGTGTCATGAAGATGCCGGTGCCGGTGCCATTGGTGGCGTCGAGGGTCCATGCCTGAACGTCGGCCTGTGTCTCGGCGGTGGCAAACACCTCAGCCTCTACCTGCGATGCGTTGGTGGGGAAGAGGCGCACGGAGAAGGCCCATGTGTCGTTGATGAAGATGTCGGCGATGGAACCGTCGAGATAGACATGCAGGGTGAGTGTCTCGCCGTTGGCCGGTTTCTTGGGCAGCGAGGCCGAGTAGGTTCCCTTGTAGCTGTCGTTGTCGTTGGCGGTGCGGTCGAGCTGTGTGAGGTCGAGCGTGAGCATGCCATTGTCGGCATTGTAGGTGAGCGATGCCTGACGGCTGCCCGACTTGAGGAAGCGGAAGCCCATCTCGCCCGACTGTACGGTGAAGGTGCCCATCAGCTCCAGCTGGCGGCCGCTCACGGGAGCCAGCGACTGTGTGCCGATGAGGTTGCTGTTCAGCGAGTAGCTGGTCTCGGTGCGCATGGCGGTGAGTCCGCTGTAGGGTTTCTGCACCAGCGTTCCGTCGGCAGCCAGGCTGATTTCGCGTGGCAGCGAGTAGTTGTGTGCCCATCCCATCTCGTAGTTGTCGCGTGTGGGAAGCTTGTCGGGCACGATGCCCAGGAGCAGCGTCTTGCCATCTTTCTGATAGATGGTGGGCGAGAGCAGGCCATAACCGTCGCGGCTGATGCCTCCCATCTCGAGATATTGAATGCCATTGCCGTCGGCAGTGAACTTGCCGTCGCTGCCAATGGTGCCTACCCAGCAGAGGGTGCGCACACCCTGCGAGGTGCCCAGCGGAGTGCAGGTGAAGAGGAAACGGCCGTCGCCCATCGGCGTCACGTTGGGCATTTCCCAGAAGGTGCCGTGCTGTGCGGCAGAGGTTCCCTGGAAGAAGATGGCTCCATCGTTGCTCCACGAAGTGCCGTTCTGCTTGTGCAGGGTGCAGCAGCCCACACCGTTCTTACCCGTTCCCACAATGATGTATTTCTGACCGTTGGCCTCGAAGTAGTAGGGGTCGCGGAAATCCTGGAATCCTCCGGCAGGTGTACCGTCGATGATGACGCCCTGCTTGTTCCATTTCGCCAGCGACTGGTCGGCCGGCGATGCCTGCACGATGCGCGCTTTCTCATTGTCTACGCCCGTATAGAGAATGTTGGGTGTGCCATTATTGTCGAACACGCAGCCACTCCAGCAACCCTTGATGTCGTAACTCTCGCCGGGAGCAATGGCAATGAGCTCCTCGCGCCAGTCGTAGAGATTCTCGCTGGAGATGTGCCCCCAGTGCAGGCGCGACATGTAAGGACCGTTGGCATTCTTCTGGAAGAACACGTGGTAGCGGCCGTCGGCAAAGGTCATGCCGTGAGTCTCGTTGCTCCAGCTGCCCGATGGCATGGCGTGGAACTGCGGGCGCCACAACGAAGCCTCGTAGCGCGAGGCGGGATAATTGAAGTCGGGAGTCTCTGCAGACGAGAATGCCGAGGGTGTCTGCGCCTCATTATAAATGGCAATGTCGTCAATCAGTCCGCAGAACGTGTTGATGTGGAACAGCCCCTCTTTCTTTTCTTCTGCGCTCTTGCCAATAAAGAAATTGGAGGTGGAGTGGGCAATGTCCTTACGATTCATGCGTCCTGTACCGATTTCCTCACCATTCAGATAGAGTTTGGCACTGTTGCCACTTTTGTTCAGCACGGCAGTTACCTGGTTCCACTGGCCGCGAACAAGTTTTTTATTGCCTTTAATGCCATATATGAAACCGTCGGAAGAGGCAAAACGAAGCTGCAAGTCACCCTGTGACGACAGTTCTAAAGCTATACCCTTCTTATTATTCTCATCGACATTTCCAAAAATGCAAGCATAAGTAGGTGTATCCTCAGCCACATCCACCTTCATCATGGGGTAGCTTTCGGCAGCCAGCGTCACCGTGAGCGTCAGCGCCGTGGTGCTCAACGACGAGGAAGAAATACCTGTCTGCACGTAGTTGCTGTATCCGTCGAAACGAAGAGCGTCGCCATCGATACTCTTCACGGCGAAAGCAGGCAGCTGTGAGGTAACTGCATATGCGTTTTTCGTCACCGACTCAGTGATTTTACCATCCTGAGTGAGCGACATGTCGAAATGTACTACAGGCTGTTGGGCAACGGCCTTCATGGAAGCAAGCGACAGCAATGCTGCCATCAACCAGATGTTTCGTTTCATTTTTATAGTGGTTTTTAGATTTCTTTTCCGCTGCAAAATTACGTCAAACCGCCCATTCTGCGTGTAACATTTGTTTCAAATGCTGCAAATAATCGTTCATAACAGGCCTAACCGCCCCATTTTGCAACCATTTTCCTAAGAATAAAAACTCCTGGTTTTATTTGGTAAAGCGAAAAAAACATTATCTTTGCAAGCGGAAACCATTCAGCCCATGAGCCAACACATCATAGACACGCAACTGTTTGAGAAGCTGTTCAGAGATAAATATGAACAGCTATACTACTTTGCGTACGATTATGTGGAAGACGAAGAGGTGGCTCGCGACACCGTGAGCGAGACTTTCGCCATGGCATGGAAAAACCGCAACAACATCGATGCGGCCAAAATAGTCTCTTATCTGCACACGGCCGTACGCAACCGTTGTCTGGACCATCTGCGCCATGAGAAACGCAAAAACCGCTTCGAAGAGTCTTACCCTACACTCTACACCGAGGTGGATAGCGACGAATGGCGCGAGCGCGAAGAGTTGATTGCAGCCGTGCAGGCTGAAATCCGCCGCCTGCCCGAGCGCACACAATGGGTGCTGCGCCAACGCTACGAGCAGCATCGATCCTATCAAGACATTGCCGACGAACTAGGCATCAGCCTCAACGGCATGAAAAAACTCATATCGCGTACTTTTCAGCATCTGCGCGACGCTCTGAATGCTAAAAATAATAAAAATATATACACCAACCGAAAGTTAATCGTCATATTATTGACTATGTTCGGTTAGAGCTGGTGAAACAAGAATGATATGGACCATCTGAACAACGACATCAGGGAAGAACTGCAGCAAGAGCTGACAACCCGCGAACTGCAAGACATTGAGAGCGCACTCCACCGCGAGTACGTTCGAAAACCTGATGTGCAGGCAGAATGGGAGAAACTCATGCTAAGTGACAAGTTAGAATCCCCTCAAGACGATGACTCAAGCACAAGTGGTAATCATACCTCTCAGTTCTCAACTATCAACTCTCAACTAAAAAACACTTCTCTCTTGAATAGCTCTCATCTGTGGAGTTTCCTCTCGGGTGTTGCCGCAACAGCCGTCATTTTCATTCTTTTCACCTTATTCTATAATAGGGGGGATGACAACAAGACTTACGTCTTCAGTGCCAACCAAAACACCAAAGAGGTGCTGCTCAGCGACGGCAGCGACGACATGAAGGTAGTCAGCGACAAATCGCTGGACTATCAAGGCAAACCGTCAGCACCCGCCACCCAACAGCCAACGCCCAAACTACTCACACTCACCACCCCACGAGGCAAAGACTACCACGTAACCCTTGCCGACGGTACGGAGGTATGGATGAATGCCGACAGCCGACTGGAGTTCCCCAAACAGTTTACGGGCAGCCAGCGAAGGGTAAAGCTGAAAGGCGAAGCATATTTCCAAGTGGCTAAGAATGCCTCCAAGCCATTCATCGTAGAAACCGATTTCTTCAACACTACCGTATTGGGCACCACCTTCAACCTAAAAGCCTACTCGGCAAAAGATGCCAACATCGTACTTGTCGAGGGCAGCGTGCGTGTCAATGCCAAAGGGCATGAGATTACCCTCAAGCCCGGCCAGCAGGCCATTCTCAATTCTCAGTCCTCCATCCTCAATATTAAAGAGGTCGACACCTATCCGTATACCCAGTGGCGCGAGGGATTCTTCTATTTTGAGAACCAGACGCTCTTCGAGATTATGCAGGAACTGGGACGTTGGTACAACGTGAACATTGCTTTCGACGATCCGCAGAAGATGAATCTGCGCCTGCACTTCGTATGCAAGCGCAGCCAGAGCCTGGGAGAGGCCATCAAAAACATGAACGAACTGGGTGTCGTTGAGATTGAATATACCGGCGATGCGGTGATTATCAAGTGAGAAGTGAGAAGTTAGAAGTGACAAGTGTGATTTCTCTCAAGGCTATGACTCAAGCTTAGAAGGTAATCATACTTGTCACTTCTCACTTTTCACTTGTCACTTAAAAAAATGTCGCAATACATGTACACTTTTTAATGAAACTGAGTCTTATTAGTAGATTTATGTTTCATTTTTAAACACAAAACTATGAGTAAAGCCAAAATCATGAAGACACTCTTGTGTTTGTGCATGCTGTTGATTCCGCTTGGAATGAGCGCACAAGGCAAGAAAGTAAACATCAACGTGAAGGATGCCAGCCTCTCATCGGCCCTGCGTCAAGTGGAGCAGCAGTCCGGGTATTACAAAATCAACTATCCCTCGGCAGAGGTCAGCCGCTACAAGGTTACGGCCAACGTGAAGAATGCCACGGCACCCCAGGCTGTCAATGAGTTGTTGCAAGGTTTGCCCTTCACCTCATCGGTCAACGGACAGTTCATCCAAATCAGGCAATCAGCCCGTGCAGCGAGTAATGGCCCGCAAAAGACAATCCGTGGCCGACTTTTGGATGCAGATGGTGAACCACTTATTGGGGCTACGGTGAAAGTGAAAGACTCAAACGTGGGAACGGTTACCGACCAAGACGGTTATTTCCTGCTTCCGGAAGCCAGCTCCAACGATGTACTGCAATTCTCTTATGTAGGTAAGAAAACGATGCAACGCCAGGCCTCCTCGAAAAACATGACGATTATTCTAGAAGACGATGCCACCACCATCGATGATGTCATTGTCACAGGTTATCAGACCATCTCAAAAGAGCGCACAACTGGTAGCTTTGACAAAATCAACGCTAAAGACCTTGAGACCCGTCCTACCGCCGACTTGTCGAGTGCATTGCAGGGAATGGTAGCAGGTATGCAAGCTACCGAGAACGAGGATGGCACCGTGACGTTTGCCATTCGCGGCCAGAGCACACTCTATGCTGATGCCCAGCCGCTGATTGTTGTCGACGGATTCCCCATTGAAGGAGCATTTACCAGCATCAACCCCAACGATGTGGAGAGTGTCACCATCTTGAAAGATGCCGCTGCAGCTAGCATTTGGGGAGCACGAAGTGCCAACGGCGTTATCGTCATCACAACCAAGAAGAGCCACGACAAGAAACTGAAAGTTCAGGGAAAAGCTTTCTGGCGCATCCAAACCAATCCCGACCTTGACTATGTGCTGAACCAAGCCAGCAGCAAAAGCACTGTCGATTATGAGATAAAAGGCAACGAAATGGGATGGGACATGGGATATGCCTACACACCAACCCTCAGCAATTTCTATGGCGGAGCTCTCTCGCAAGCACAAGAACTATACTTCAAACATAAATACTTCGGACTGTCAGAATCGGCCATGAACGCCGGTCTTGACGAACTGCGCAACCGCAGTAACCGTCAACAGCTGAAAGACTATCTGATGCAGACTGCCTTGCTGCAACAATACAACGTAAACCTGCAGGGAGGAAGCGACAAGCTTTCCAACTATCTGTCGCTGATGTATGAGAAAAATGACGAACGTACCATCAAGCGTGGCTACAACCGTTTCATGTTGAACTACAATAATGAATACAAGTTTAACAAGTATATCACGGCTACAGTCGGTGCGACTCTTCAAAAACGATCTCAAGACCAAACTGGTGTGACACTACAAGAGTTTACAGAACTTTCTCCTTACGACATGATTAAGAATGCAGATGGCAGTTATGCCTATCAGCCTTACATTTACGACAACCTGATGATTGACCAGGTAGACACCAGTTCATTCCCCTATAGTGATTTCTCCTACAACATGCTTAGGGAAGTAGAAAATAGGAAATACAAAACCACAACTTCAAACTATCGCGTGCAACTGGGACTGAACTTCAAAATCATCAAGGGACTGAACTATGATATAAAGTATCAATACGAGCGCAACGAGTATACCACTACGCAGTACGACAACGAGGAGACCTTCTTTGTGCGCGACCGTGTAAATTTCTATTCGGATTTTGACACTAACACAGGTGTTGCCACTAATAGTTATTTGCCTACCGGCGGTATTAAACGCTCACGAAATGGAGTAAATTTCAACGATGTTTTCCGTAATCAGCTGAACTATAGCAACATCTTTGGCAAACACGACATCACTGCCATCGCCGGTATTGAGATGAGCCGCTATGTGAACCGCTCAACCACCAATCCTACCGTCTATGGCTATGTCGCCACCACCAACACAGCCCAAATTCCTGGTTATGGACAAAACGACAACATTGGCAACCTGTATGATTATTCATATTACAATACCGATTATTTTAATTCGCTTGCCACAACCTACACCGACCGTGAGGACCGTTACCTCTCTTATTATGGCAACGTAGGTTATATGTTCGACGAGCGTTACGGAGCATCGTTCAGCATTCGTAGCGACGGTTCCAACTTTGTGTCGAAAGACGCCTCGCTGCGTTGGTCGCCTATGTGGTCGGCAGGCGTAAAATGGAATATTCATAAGGAAGGATTCATGAAAGACCTGGCATGGGTCAACAGACTGAGTCTGCGCGCCACTTACGGTATCAACGGTAATGCTGAGAAAACAACCTCCCCCGAAACCCTTATCTATACCTTTACCAATTCCACCATTCATGGTACAGCAGGATATGTGGTCAACTATGGCAACCCACTGCTGAAATGGGAGCGCACAAAAACATTCAACGTAGGTGCGGATTTCTCGCTATTTAATAATGTGCTAAGTGGAAAAATCGATTACTACAACAGGTTCTCTGTCGATGTAATCGGAAATGTGACAGTCCCGTCAGCCTATGGAACATCCACACAGCGTTTCAACAACGCAGAGATATCGAACAAGGGTGTTGAGATTGAACTGACAGGCAATTTCAAGGTGAACCCCATTGGCCTCGGTATCCGATCGACCATCACCTATGCCTATAACAAGAATAAGATAGAAAAGCTGTACAATCCGTCGCTCTATTGTTATCAACTGGTTGATCCGTCAACCTTTGTTGAGGGGAAACCCATCGGCACCATCTATTCATACGAGTTTGCTGGTACAGAAGAAGGCATTCCTTATGTTTACGGACTGAACGGCGAAAAATCTACCATCAACGATTTACAGTTACACAACCGTGAACTAGGACTGAACGTCTTGAGTTACAGCGGTACCACCGTTTCTCCCCACACTTTGGGATGGAACACCCAGTTGTCGTGGAACGGACTGCAATTGTCATTCTTCATCACAGGTAAGTTCGGTGGTGTGTTCCGCGCACCATTCTATGCACCGCCTGTGGTTGGAAGCAGCAAGACATTCATCAGTGCTCAAATTGACCTCTACGGCGAAAGCGACGGAACACTCTATCCCACATGGCCAAACAAGGATGAAATATGGATGTACAGATGGGACCGATACATTCCCAACCTAAGCTATTTTGTGGAAAATGCTGACTTTATCAAACTGAAAGAGGTTGACCTCTCATGGAACCTGCCGAAAAAATGGCTACATGCCATCAACGTGCAGGGAGCTTCGCTCTTCGTTCAGGCCCGTGACCTTGGGCTGATTTGGGCTGCCAACAAGTACGACTACGATCCGGAGTGGCTGCCTGGAACAAATAAACCTTCTGCAAGCATTACATTTGGAGCCAATATTAATTTCTAAACTATCACGACAATGAAAAAGTACAATATAAATAAAAACGCAGGATGTTGGCTTGCTGCCATCGCTCTTTTGCTTGCATCATGCAGCGACTATCTGGACAAACAGCCTTCTGTATCCAGCGATGCGCCTATCACAGACGCGGCACAATTATTTGCACTGATTGACTATGTTCCAAACACTTATGAAACAAACGCTCCTGCCGTATTCATGACAGATGACTGCGGACTATCCATGGGACTTATTGACGCCTACGCCACATTGGCACCGCAAGCCTATTATACTGCATTCTTTAGCGACGGCATTGCAGCACAAGCCAGCGACGGTCTATGGAGCGGAGAATACAGGAAAATATATGCATGCAACACCATCATTGCCGCCGCTAATTCGGTTACCGACCCAGTGAATGCCAAAGAGGCTCTGGCCAATGCCTATTTCTGCCGGGCATGGTCGTACTACACATTGGCACAATACTATTGCCTGCCCTATTGCGAGCAGAACAAAGGAGAACTGGGCCTGCCGCTGCGACTTGGACAAGATTTCGAAGAAAGTCTTAGCCGCGTGTCACTGGAGGAAACCTACAACCAGATTTTTGCCGACCTGAAAGAAGCGGAGAGTATCTCACAGAATGCGGTGGATCCTGACAAGCGATGGCGGGCAAGCAAATGTGCGGTGAATGCCTTCTATGCACGTTTGTATCTGACTATGGGCGATTATCAGCAGGCTCTCAACTATGCCAATCAGGCTCTTGGCAATGCTCCCGCCCTGTTTGATTACAATACTTTCAAGGAAGGGCGCTCAACAACTTATGCTGCCTCACAAGGTATGCCAGAACAAACCCTGTATTATTGCGAGACCAACCAGTGGAGCGCTGCCAACTTCTTGTATTTCAGCGAGTATATCTTCACCCGCTTCACCTATACAGGCAACCAGTGGATGATTCCATCGAGTGATTTGCTAGCTAGTTATGATCTGACAAACGACCTGCGCTTCAAGTGGTTTATGATACCACACAGCAACCGTCGTTTCAACACCACGTACGACGAATACCGATACGACCAGCTCTACGACGGGCGTTATGCTTTCAGCGGACTGTCAACAGCCGACCTGCTGTTGACGAAAGCAGAGTGTGAGGTTCGCCTGGGCAACTGGCAACAGGGGTTGAAAGACCTGGACGACCTGCGTGCTCATCGCTATGTTACGGGAACAGACAGCAAACTTACTGCCAGTTCACAGAGTGATGCCTTAAAGCAAGTTCTTGCAGAGCGCCGTCGTGAGTTCCCGTTTAGTTTCCGAATGAGCGACATCAAGCGTTACTCGGTCAACGATACTTCCGAAGACGATGTAACCATCACCCGCGACTTCTACGAAATGTCGATGACAGGTCCTGTGAAGAGCAACGTGAAGCATTTCTCCGTGAAAGGTAACGACCCGTTGCTGGCTGTGCCTATTACCGACGTAGAGATTAATGCCAGCGGAGGCCAGATACAACAGAATCCATATTAATTCTCTCTCTTTGAGAATTCAGGCATGTAAGATTTCATGCCTGAATTCTTTTATATCAGTACTCAATAATCTTTAAACAAAAAACATATGAGAAAGTTTCTGATGGTTTCATGGATGCTGCTGATGGCTTGTGTGGTCGCTAGCGCAGCACCAAAGAAAAGCAATGTGAGCGTTTTGTATGTGGGTGGCAGTAGCAACTACGACCGATATACGGCAAAAGACATGGCTGACAATGAGGATGACATTGCCGCCCGTATGAGTGCGTTCGACAGTTTCTTAAGAGTTTACTTCAAAACCGTGAAAACCGTTCGGGCAAATGAATACACGCCCGACATGTCGAAGGGGTTTGACGTAACTGTCATGGACGGAATGCCCAAGCCTCTTCGAGAGCGGGAATATATAAAAGATGCTGCGGGAAAGACCACGGGAGTAAAGCCTGCGCAGTATCTGCCCGACGATTTCGACCGTCCGTTACTCACGATTGCAGACATTGGCGAAGCCATAGGCCGCAGCCTGGGAGTTAAGAACGACTGGTACTGCCTGTGCCTGGATGCTGATGCCCACCATCTAGTGAAGAATCACCCCATTTTCAACGGACCATGGAAAACAAAACTGACTTTCAACAGCAAACCTACACCCGAGGATGCCTACCACTATACCTATTTCTATAATGAGCCGCTGGAAGACATGACAGACATGTGGACCGTGCAAAAGAAAGGTTACATAAATAACAAAGGCTATCGGGTGGGCATGGTGGCCCGCCCGTGGGGATATACCGACTCGCCTGACTGCGAGTACATCAGCAGCGGTGTGTGTGCCAAGACCATCGACGCCGTGGCCATTGGCCGTCATGGAAACTTTTTCCACTGGGGTTTCTCGGCATCACCTGCCGACATGACCGACGAGGCAAAGGTGGTGTTTGCCAATGCCATCGTCTATATCTCTAAGTTTGCAGGGCAAAAGCCTATAGCCAGAAAGTATAACGAGCGGATATCTACACGCGAGTATCTTAAAGAGCGTAAGCACTATAGCAGCAGGGCTGCTTGGCAGGAACGACTGAAGAGCGACGAGGAGTGGTCGAAACAGATGCTGGAGCAGCAGGCTCAGGCCAAAGCAAAACAGGAAAAAGGCGAAAAACTGAGCGAGCAAGACAAACAAGTGCTCAGCTACAAGCCGCAGCCCCCAATGACCTATGAGGACTTCCTGAAACGTTATCAGCGTGAAGCATTCGACATTTGCGGAACCGACGAGAAAGCCTACCTACGCTATTATGACGAAAACAAACCGTATTTCTATGGCGGTGGCTCGGAAATGTATCATCTGGAAATAGATGAGGACGTGAAAAGCCTGGGCATTGCAAACAACGACAAGCGACTGATCGACAAGGCCATCGCATTGTGGGAAAACAACCAAGATGTTGGAAAAGCCAAACGCATTCTAAAGCGATATACGCTCTGCCGCTTCGACTCTCCGCAACAATGGCGACAGTGGTACGACAGATATCAGGACAAAATGTTCTTCACCGAAAGCGGGGGATGGTTTTTCATGATTGACTCTCAAGACCCAACGGTGCCTGGCAACGACTACAATGTGCTGAAAAACGACAAGCCTGAGCCTATTCTTCCGCCATTGACAGGCCAGACAAGTCACGAGCAGCCCGTATTGCTCTCTGCCGCATTCGATGCTACGAACAGCAATGTGGTAATACGTATCAGGATACATCCCGGCTATCACATCTACGGTAAAGTGTCCGACCAGGATCCTTACATTCCTACAAGCTTTGATTTCAACTTCAGCCAGGGATGGGAAAAGGATGGAGAAATGCTTATGCCACGATACAGAAAGCTGAACCAGAAGGGGACAACCATTTATGAAGATGAGGTGATTTTCCGTCAAAAGGTAAAAGGAACTGGGTCGGGTACGGTAAAGGTAACTGTAGGCTGGCAGTGTTGCGACGACCAGGTTTGTCTGCCACCGGCAGAAGAAACCTTCAATCTCATCATGAAATAGCTATTATCTATACATCACATGAGGGAAACTCTTCTACTATCCACTTTTTTGCTAGCCTCGGCCATGATGGCCGTGGCCGGCAATGTGGTTAAAATCAGGGATAAGAAACCCCGCTACGAGGGCACAGGATAACTGCTTCTCATGAAAGACGGCGTGATGGACTTTGATACTATCAGCGTGCGGGCTGACGGAACGTTTGAGCACCAGACGCTGGTGGAGGCTCCCACAAATGCCAAACTCTATCTGGAATATCTGAACGACGACCGCGGACTGGTGTCGCTCTATCTCATGCCGGGCAAACCGCTGAGAGTTTCCGTCAGCGGCAACCGAGGGAAAATCCGGCTATTCGAGTCGGACGTGCCGCAATATGTTCTTACGGCAAAATTCAAGGGTGCTACCAAGCGGGAGTGTGACTATCTGAACACACCGAAGTATTTTGCTTGCTATGCCACCGACAAAAACGGACAACGCACTACCTATCGCCAGTTTCTCGGACAGGTGAAAGACCGCCAGGCCCTGCTCTACAGCAAACTGAAGGGCACAAGCCAGGCTTTCCGCGATGCCCACACGCAGGAAATAGACGATCTGTTGCCTAGTCTGCGGTTCCGTTACGACTGGGTGATGGAGAGTGGCGGACTGGACGCTTGGGAAGATGATGACTTCAAAGCTTACGTGAATGGCATCGACGTGAACCGAAACATCACTGCCGACCATGAAGGAAAGAAAACGCAGGACGAGATTTTCAGCAAAGTGATGTACGACATCGACCGGCTGTACGACAAAAACGATCCGCTCACACTGCGCTTTCTCACTTACCTACGCGACCACATCAACAACAAACACAATCAGGAAGTATTGGCCGATGAGATCATGACCAGTGCCATGACATCGGGAGGCGGCGACCGGCTGCGCGAGTCATGGCAGATTTACAGTCGGCTGTCTGGCCGTAGCGAATCGTTCAAAAAGAACGAGCGTCTTTATGCCACACTCTCACAACTGGGACCAGGCACCGAGGCTGCCGACTTTGAGATGCAGGACACTGAGGGACGCACCGTAAGATTCTGGGATGTCATCAAGCGTGGCAAGATCACCTACATCGACTTCTGGGCCACCTGGTGCGGACCGTGCTGCGCAGAGATTCCCTTTGTTGAGAAACTGGTGGAGAAATACAAAGGTAACGAAAAGATTCAGTTTGTGAGCATTTCGCTCGACGACAAGCTCGACAAATGGCATGAGAAACTGAACCGCGACAAGCCCACCTGGGAGCAATATGTGATTCCCGAGAATTTCGACTCGAAATTTGCGCGCGAATACAACATCAGAGCCATTCCACGCTTCATGGTGTTTGACGGCAAGGGACGCATCATCAGTACCAACGCCAACCGTCCGTCTAGTCCGGAAATAGAGAACACACTGAACCAGCTTATTCAATAATAGAATGCAAATCAAGATAAAAAACTACAAATTGTAAACCCAAATGATGATTAACGTAAAGTCGGGTCAACATGAATTAAAAATAAGTTTTATATGGGTCAACTCTTATCGTGAATAAGCTACTAGTAGTGGGCGACTTAACTCGCTTATCCACAGCTGAAAAGCCTGTCTGGAGCAGTACCAAAACCAGTGCCGAATTTTGGTACTGCCAGTACCAAGCTTTGGTACGCACGCTACCAAATAGCGGTAGCTAGGCTACCAAACACCGGTAGACACACTACCAGTCGCCTTGTACTGTGCGTACAGGTGCTTTGTACTGTCAGTACAGATGCCTTGTACTGTGTGTTCAGATGCCCTGTATGGCTACAGATGACTGTACACACAGTACAATAGACACTAAGGTCACAGTGGAAATAGAAAGACCGGAATTACCTGCGAGGGCAATTCCGGTCTTTGCTTGTTGTATAGTTTCTCTAAACTATCCTGTTGAGAGCTGGCAGCTTATGACTGAGAGGTATGAAAACCTTTTCAACTTGAGTCGCTGACTTGAGAGTAGTCACACTTCTCACTTGTCACTTCTCACTTGTCACTTGATAAAGCTTACTTCAGATAGCCGATGCAGTTCTTCGTGAAGCGCTCCAGCTGATCCTGCTTGCTGTTCTCGCCCTCGAGATTCCACTCGTAGGCAGCCAGACCAACGGCGAGGATGCGACCTGGAATGGTGGTGGTGGGCGCAAAGTCTACGATACCTGCGCAGCAGTAGTCAACCACATGGTTCCATGTGCCGAGCACGGTGGAGTTGGTGAGGTCTTCCCAAGCCTTCACCACGTTGGGGTTAGCAGCCAGACCGTAGGCGTTGAGGTCCCACATGCAGTTGTGGTCGCCCTTCACACCAGGTCCCTCAAAGGCGTAGATGCCTGCAAAGAGGTCGGGCTCGTAGGTCATGCCCCAATAGATGCTGTGCTTTGAGTGGTCGTAAATCTGTCCCTCCACGTTACCGATGATGGGATGAACGCCCCAGATGTCGCCATTCGGTCCGCCGGCACCGTTGCCATAGATGCCCGGTGCGTAAGCGTCGGCAATACGTCCTACGGCCACGGTGAGCTGAGTGGCATGGTTGGTAAGGAAGAGGTTACCACCGTCGGCCACATAGGCTTTCAGAGCGTCGATGGTGCCAGCTGCAGCCAGATCGCCAGGCAGGTTCTGCCATCCGTGCTCAATACCGATGCGGTCGCACATCACCCAGCACATGGGGTTCTGCTCGATGTCGAGGTCGTCGATGGTGGCGGGAGTGAAGATCACACCCTTGCCGGCGTCTACATAGTTCTTCTGGAACCAGGCCACGGCATCTTTCTCGTCGGCCGACTGCTCGTAGTCGTTGGCCACGAGCATAGCTACCTTCTGCTCAACGGGTGCAGAGACATACTTCAGACAGTTGGCAGTGAACATCTCCAGCTGATCCTGCTGGCTGTTCTCGCCACCGAGGTTCCACTCGTAGGCAGCCAGACCAACGGCGAGGATGCGTCCTGCGAAGGTGGTGGTGGGATTGAAGTCAACGATACCTGCGCAGCAGTAGTCAACCACATGGTTCCATGTGCCGAGCACGGTAGAGTTGGTAAGGTCTTCCCAAGCCTTCACCACGTTGGGGTTGGCAGCCAGACCGTAGGCATTGAGGTCCCACATACAGTTGTGGTCGCCCTTCACACCAGCGCCCTCGAAGGTGTAGATACCTGCATAGAGGCCAGGCTCGTAGGTCATGCCGTAGTAGATGTCGTGACCAGAATGGTCGTAAATCTGTCCCTCCACATTACCAATGATGGGATGAACGCCCCAGATGTCGGCATTCTGTCCGCCTTCGCCGTTGCCATAGATGCCGGGAGCATAGGCGTCGGCAATACGGCCCACGGCAACGGTGAGTTGTGTGGCATGGTTGGTGAGGAAGAGGTTACCACCGTCGGCGGTGAAAGCTTTCAGCGCCTCGATGGTGTTGGTCGATGCCAGTCCGCCGGGCAGGTTCTGCCAGCCCTTCTCGATGCCGATGCGGTCACACATCACCCAGCATGCCGACTGTTTCTCGATGTCGAGGTCGTCGATGGTGGCGGGAGTGAGCAGCACGCCCTTGCCGGTGCTGACATAGTTCTTCTGGAACCAGGCCACAGCGTCTTTCTCGTCGGCTGAGTTGTTATAGTCGTCGGCCACCAGCATAGCCACCATGGTGCCGCCCTTCTGTGCTTCGTAGGCAATGTTGAAGCGCACGGTCTGTCCTTCCGACACGCGGCCGTCGCTATAGCGGGCCTTCACGGTGTACGACACGTCGACATTCGTCGGTGCCTTCTTGATGAAATAAGAGTTCACCACCTGGTCGAGGTTAGTGATGTCGGCATCGTCTTTGATGATTTGTATGCCCGACTGTCCGCTCATAGTGGGGTTGTCCCAGCGCAGGGTTACCTGCCGGTTGCCCTGTGTGTATTCGGCAATCAGGTTTCTGACGCCCTCGCTGAAGTTAGCCTCCTCGTATTCTACGTCAGAACAAGAGGTGAGGACGGGGGCTGCTGCCATTGTGCAACCCACCAGACCTGCTAAGATGATATTCTTGATTTTCATAACTTCTGTTTTATTACTATCTTCAAAATGATTCAATGCTTATTTGTAGAGTCCGTTAGAATTCTCAATCTGCGACATCGGTATGGGCAGGTAGATCTCATCTTCGGTGATGCTGGCTCCGGCATAGTAGGGGCGCAGCTTCGACTCTTCCTGCATGTACTTGTTGATGGTCTCTACGGCAGTGCCCCAGCGTACCAGGTCGAACCAGCGCTGACCCTCCATGGCAAGCTCCAGACGGCGTTCCATGCGCACGGCCATGCGTGCACGGTCTTTGGTCCAGGCCAGGTTGCCGTCGTAATCAGTGGGATAAGGCTCCACATAGTAGTCGGCCTTCGAGGGGTCAAGGTCAACGGGAGTATAGCGTCCGTCGATGCTGCGTGCGGCTTTCTCGCGAATCATGTTCACGATGCGGCGAGCCTCAACCAGTCCGTTGTCGGTAGCGGCATTGGTGCCAGAGGCCAGCTCGACCAGCGCCTCAGCCTTGAGCAAGAGGATGTCGGCATAGCGGATGAGGATGAAGTTGAGTCCCGATGCACCCCAGGGGAATCCCTGTACCATGTCGGGTGAGGTGGGATCGATGAGTCCCTTCTTGCCCGAATACTCGCCATAGGTGTTGTAGTCGCGGCACCATCCCTGTGTGTAGGTGAAACCACGGAAGGGGAATCCGATGCGGCCTACGGTAAGGTCGAGACGTGGGTCGATGCTGCCCTGGTAGTCGCTGGTGACGTTCACATTATTAAATGTGCCGTCGAGATAAGGCAGACCGTTGTCGTTGGTGCGGAAAGCATTCACCAGATTCTGGCTGGCCAGGAAGAAGTCGTCGCCAGAACCGAAGATGTTACCGTCGGAACGGGTGGTGTTCAGCAGGTTGCAGAAGTTCACGTGGATGTTCTCGTTGGCGGTAGAGAACTGAACGGCCATGATGCTCTCTTTCTTGTTGTTGAAAGCCAGCTTCGACATATCGGCGAAGTTGTCGTAGAGCTCATATTTACCGCTGTTGATGACCACGTCGGCCCATTTCGACACCTCGCTCCATGAGCTAGTCTGGGCATTCACCTTGCAGAGCAGGGCGGCAGCCACATACTTGGTGAAGCGGCCAGGCTGTTCCTGTGTCTCGGGCATGGCGTTGTAGGCTTCCTCGAGGTCGGCCTTGATCTGCGCATAAATCTCGTCGCGGCTCAGGTTGCCGTTGGGCACGGTCTTCGGGTCGTCAGTCTCGGTGAAATAAGGAATGCTCTTGAAGATACGGTTCAGGTCGAAGTAATACCAGGCGCGAAGGGTCTTCAGCTCGCCCAGCAGCGACTCTTTGCCGTTGACGCTCTCGGCATCGTTGATGGCCTGCATGGCTTTGTGCACACGGGCAATGCCCAGGTAGTTGTTCTCCCACTTGTTGTGGCAGGTGGCGTTGTCGCTCGAGATGTTCGAGATTTCCAGCTGGTGAATGTTGCCTTCCATCGAGACACCCTCACCACCTTTGTAAGCATCGTCGGAACGAACGTCGAACACCCAGTTGGTGATGGGGCCGGCAAAAGCGGCATTATTATCGTCGAAGAAGTGGGCTTCCAATCCTTGATAGGCCGACGACATAAGACCCTCGATCGACTCGTCGGTCAGCTGGTCGGCAGTAAACTCACCCTGGGGCTTCAGCTCCAGTTGGTCGGAGCAAGAGGTGAGTGCTGCGCCTGAGGCACAGAATACTAAACCAGCGCAGAAAAACTTATATATTGCTTTCATATTGTTTTCTCGTTTTTTACTGTTTTACCTTTTTACTTACTTAACCATTAGAATGTCACATTCAGACCCAGAGTGAACGTACGGGCACGAGGATAAAGACCACTGTCGACGCGGGCACCATAGCCGCCGAGCACTACCTCGGGGTCGAGTCCCTTATAGTCGGTCAGGGTGAAAATGTTCTCCACTTGTCCGAACACGCTGATGTTCGAGGCAAATATCTTGCTGGCAATGCTTTGAGGCAGCTGGTAGGCCAGCTTCAGATATTTCAGTTTCAGATACGATCCGTCCTCCACAAAGTAGTTCGACATGCGTGTCTCGTTGTTGTTGTCGACCATCGAGAGAGCAGGAATGGTGCCACCGGTGTTGGTGGGGCTCCATGCGTTGAGGATATCGACACCGTGGTTGGTGCTTGAGCCACCGCCATAGTGCATGAACTCGAGCTGACGGCGTGTGGTGTTGTAGATATCAAATCCGAACTCGCCCGAGAAGAAGGCAGAGAGTGTGAGGTTCTTGTAGTTGAAGTCAAGGTTCAGACCCATGGCCAGGTCGGGGTTCGGGTCGCCGATGATGCAGCGGTCGGCATCGTCAACAACGCCATTGCCGTCGATATCGCGGAAGATGAGGCGGCCTACGCCCTTACCCTGCTGGATGGCATGGTTGCTCACCTGGTCCTCGTCCTGGAAGATGCCGTCGCAGACATATCCGTAGTAGACACCCATCGGCTGGCCTACCATCAGGCGGTAGTCGCCACCCTGCGAGGTCACCACGTCGTTGAACTTCACCAGTTCGTTCTTATATTGCGAGATATTGAATGTGCCGTTCCACGAGAAGTCGCCATATTGCGGTGAGCGGTAGGTCATGGTGAGCTCCCAACCGTTGTTCTTCATCTCACCGGTGTTCATCCACATGGCAGCGCCCTCACCCTCTACAGAGAGCGTCGGGGGAATGGTCAGCATGTCTTTGGTGTTCTTCCAGAAGTAGTCGAACGACAGCGAGAGGTGTCCATCGAACATGCTGGCGTCGATACCGAAGTTGGTCTGTGTGGTGGTCTCCCACTTCAGGTCGCGGTTACCCGACGAGGCGGCCACGATGCCCGGCACCACGCTGTTGTTGGTTCCGTTCAGGTCGTATGAGCCATGACGCAGGTTGTAGGCATAGCGGGTGTAGTAGGCATAGTTGTCGGAGATGGCCGAGTTACCGTTCTGACCCCAAGCCACACGTACCTTCAGGTCGTTCACCACTTTGTTTTTCGGGAAGAAGCTCTCCTCAGAGGCACGCCATGCAGCCGAGAAGGCGGGGAAGATGCCCGAATTGTTGTCTTTGTGCAGACGTGAGGTCTGGTCGCGGCGCAGGGTAGCGCTGATGAGATAGCGGTCGGCATAGTTGTAGTCCAGCTTGCCGAAGAGCGAGAAGAGGGCCCACTCGGCTTTGCCGCCGCCCACCGTCTGCTCACCGCCGCCGGCACCAATCTGCATGTAGTCTACATCCTCGAAGGCATAGTCGCGGTTCGCACCGTCCAATCCCTCAGAGCGATACTTGATGAACTCCGAACCGAGCAGGGCATTCAGGTGGTGCACACCACCGAAGGTCTTCATATAGTTAGCTGTGTTCGTCCAGGTATAGGTGTCGCCCTGTCCGTAGCCACGGCTCACGCTGTTCATGTCGCTGGGCTGGATGCGGCGGCCCAATGTCTTGCTGAAGAACTGCACATGCTCGATACCGAGGTTGCTCTTCAGTGTGAGTCCGTCGATGGGCTTGATGTCGATATAGGCATTTCCGAAGATGCGCCAGCTCTCATTCGAGTTGTCACAGCCGTTGTAAAGCTCGTGCACAGGGTTGGCGATGTCGGAGCCAGAGAGTACCATAGGATTGGTGAACACACCGTCGCTGTCGTAAACGGGGATGGCGGGGTGCTGACGCATGGCGGTATAAGGGATGCCACGGTCGTCGCCGGTGCCATAGCCACGGTCGTTCCACTGGGCAATCATCAGGTTTTCGCCCACGCTGAACACCTTACTTATATTATAGGTAGTGTTGATGCGGGCCGTATAGCGGCGATAGAACGTGTTGTTCATCAGTCCGTTCTGGTTGATATAGTTGCCCGAAAGCATGTAAGAACCCTTGGCGGTGCTGTTGCTCACGCTGGCCGAGAGGTTGTTGGTCCATGCCGACGAGAACACCTCGTCCTGCCAGTTGGTGTCGGCCGACTTCACTTTGCCGGCGGCATCGAGGTTGGCAGCCAGCTGGGGAGTGGCACCACTGCCGTAGAAAGGATGCGAGGGGGTGAGTCCGGCATTGAGGTTGGCGGCCCAGTAGGCCTCGCCCCACTGCTGTGCGTTCAGCACCTTATATTGCTTGGCGATGGTGTTGAGCGATGCAGTGTAGTTGACGTTCACCGTCACCTTGTCGCCCTTACCCTTCTTGGTGGTGATGATGATCACACCATTGGCGGCACGGCTTCCGTAGATAGAGGCCGAAGAGGCATCTTTCAGCACCTGTATCGACTCGATGTCGGCAGCGTTCAGCGAGTTGAGGTTCTCGGTGGTAGCCACACCGTCGATGACGAACAGCGGAGCAACACCATTGACCGTGCTCATACCACGCACGCGGATAGAGGCACCGCCACCACCGGGAGCTGCATCGGTGACAATGTTCACGCCGGGCAGCTTACCCTGCATCGAGTTCAGCATGTTGGGGTCGCTCTCACTCTTGGCGCTCTTCATGTCCATCACGGCCACGGCACCGGTCAGGTCGGCCTTACGCTGGGTCTGGTAACCAGTGACCACCACCTCGGTCAGCTCGGCGGCGTTGTCTTTCATCGTCACCTGCATGCCGGGAGCGGCAGCTATTTCCTGCTTCTCGAAACCAATATACGAGAAGACAAGGATTTTTCCTGCTTCCACCTTCAGTTTGAAGTTTCCGTCGAAGTCGGTGATTGTACCGTTCGATGTGCCTTTCTCCATCACCGTTGCTCCGATAATGGGCTCGCCGGTCGCATCGACCACGGTACCTGTAATCTCTGTTTGCGCATACATCATAGTACTCGCAAAGATGAGCACGAGGCTCAGAAGATACCTTTTTAGTTGTTTCATTGTTTAATAATGTTAGATTAGTACTGTTATTTCCTGCCGCAAAAGTACTTCTCATTATATGAATAGGGTGTAAAATATCGTTCATCCCGTTAAATAATTGTTTCAATGTATCATAATTACTAAAGAATGAACGATTTTTGTTAGTTTTTGGTTTTTCGATGAAATGGGACAAAAGGGTGACAATTCTCTCTGCCTGAGATGGAGAGAGAATTGAGAAATTGGGAGGAGTTTTTTAGGAGGGAGTTTTTTTAGGAGTGTAGGAGTGTAGGAGAGTGGGAGTGTAGACAATAGTCCGCCTCTTGAACTTTGAACCTTGAACTTTGAACCTTGAACTATTTAAGGAGTGTAGGAGTGTAGACAATAGCTTTGGAGAGTGTTATTAGTTAGGAGTTTGCAGCTTCGGAGGATTCAGAGTATTCTGAGTATTCTGAAAATTCAGAATAATCGGAATATTCGGATTATTCAGAAAATTCCGATTATTCAGATTATTCAGAGCTTGGCGCAATAGCCAAAGGTAATCATACCTCTCAACTCTCAGTTCTCACCTCTCAACTCTCAGATTTCAGCCCTTCATGTCGCCGGGCAGGACGCCGTATTCGTCTTTGAAGCATTTCGTGAAGTACGAGGGTGCCGAGAAGCCTACCTCGTAGGCTATCTCCGAGACGGTCTTGTCGGTGGTCTGCAGCAGTTCGCGGGCCTTCGCAAGACGTGTCTTGCGAATCAGTTCGACGGGCGACATGCCGGTCAGCGCCTTCACCTTGCGGTAGAGCTGCACCCGGCTGAGGCCCATTTCCTGACCGATGGCCTCTACATTCAGGTCGCTGTCGCTCATGTTTTGCTCCACCTGCTGGCGGAAACGGGTGATGAACTCGTGCTCCTGCTGGGGGTTGAAGCTCTCGGTGGCGGCGGGCACAGCAACAGCCTGTGTGTTCCCGGCAGGTTCGGCGGCAGGTTCGGCCGGTTTGACCAGCACCGTGGCAAACAGGTTCTTCAGCATCATGCGGCTACGCAGCAGGTTGTCGATGCGCGCCAATAGCAAATCGGGCTGGAAAGGCTTGGTGATATAGGCGTCGGCACCACTGCGGTAGCCCTCCACCTGGTGTTGGTTCAGCGAGCGGGCGGTGAGCAGGATGACAGGAATATGGCTGGTCACAAAGTCGTCTTTCACGTGTTGGCAGAACTCCAGTCCGTTCATCACGGGCATCATCACATCCGACACGATGAGGTCGGGCACCTCCTTGCGCGCCGTCTCCAGTCCCTGCTGGCCGTCGGCAGCCTCGTAGAGGGTGTAGCGGTCTTGCAGAATGGTGCGCAGATAGACGCGTATGTCGTCGTTGTCGTCGACGATGAGCACCGAATAGTCTTTCTGTCCGTTGTTGTCGGCGGTGGGTTGGGTCACCGTACTCTCGATGGCAGCTCCGCTGTTCTCCAGTCCCTCGGCGGCTCCATTGTGCGCTCCGCCGTCGGCCTTCCAGTCTTTGTCAACCTGCACATCGAGAATCTTATTCACCACGGCGGCCAGCTGTTTGGTGTTTCTCTGCACGATGTCGAGCATCTCGGTGGCTTTCTCGCTGGCATTCTGCATGTCGCTGGTGGCCGCCAGCTGGGCCAGCGGACCCTCGATCAGCGTCAGCGGGGTGCGCAGCTCGTGGCTGGCCTGGGTGTAGAAGTCGAGCTGCTGACGGGCCATCTGGTTGCGCTCGCGGCTGATACGGGTTTTCTGCCGCATATATAAATAGGTGAGCAGTCCCATGAGCAGCAGCAGGGCCACGATGCCTGCGGCCGAGAGGGTGAGCAGGCGCTGATAACCTAGTTGCTTCAGATAGGTGTTGGCCTGGGTGTGCAGTTTGTTCAGATAGCCCGACTGGCGCTCGCTCTCCTCATGCTGCATGAGCAGCACACGAGCATTCTCCTTGGTCACAAGGGCGGCCTTCAGCGGGTTCTCCTTCTCGTAGGGCTTGCCCTCGAGGATGTTCATGGCCAGCTGCATCACCTCGTCGCCATGTGTGGGATAGATATACGAGGCCTCCAGGATGCCGTCGCGCACACACTCGATGCCGCCTCCTGCCGTGGGCAGGGCGTCGATGCCACAGAAACGGGCCTGCTGGCCGCCCTGTTGTTTCAAGGTCTTGCTGGCTCCAACGGCCATGCGGTCGTTCTGACCGAACACGAAATCTATTTCCGAGGGCTTCACCGACTGTTGTTTCAGGAAATCGTCCATGGCTTTCTGGCCGCTCTGCTCGGTCCAGTCGCCTTGCAGCGAGCCCAGCAGGCGGATGCCCGGATAACGGCTCAGGGCCTCAACAAAACCAGTGTGGCGCTCAATGGCGGGCGACGAGCCTTTCAATCCCATGATTTCCACCACATTACCCCGTCCGCCCAGGCACCGGGCCACATAGTCGCCCATCTCCTGGCCCATCAGTTTGTTGTCGGCACCGATGTAGGCCGTGTATTTCTGCGAGCTGGTCTTGCGGTCGAACACGATGACGGGAATGCCCTTGTCGAACGCACGGTCGATGGCCGGTGTGATGGTGGCCACCTGGTTAGGCGACACGATGAGCAGGTCGATGCCGTCGCTGATGAACTGGTCTATCTGGTCGATTTGCTTCTGGTCGTTGTCGCCAGCGGAGACAAAGCGAAGCTCGGCATTGTCGAACGAGTAGGCGCCCATGCGCAGCTCATCGTTCAACTTGTCGCGCCAGATATCCTCCGAGCACTGCGACACACCGATGACATAATGCTTCGCGTTGTTGTTGCAAGCGCAAAAAAAGAGCACGACTACAAACAACAAACTATTTCGTAACATCAGATGTATCATTTCTATTAATATTTGAACGTTTTTTTATACGGATATTGTCTCAAGATATTTACCTTTGCACCAGTAATTCATACATAGGTTTTTAGTGAAAACGGTGTGGGTCTTGTAGGTATTCCTCCTTTGAACCAGGTCTGCGACAACCTCCGAACGGATGAATCCTTCAACCCACACCCAATTCTGGGTGCTGCGTTGCTCTTCGTTCTGTCAGCCAATGTCGCAGTTTGGTTCGAGAAGAGTGATGCAGCTCCTAATGTCTGTATTTATCTTTGCAAAATTACGAAGAATATTTGGATTGTGCAAAGATTGACTCATTTTTTTCGTTTTTACCAGTGAATGGGAAGGGGTTTAAGGAGTGGAGAGTTTTTAGGGAGTGGAGGAGTGTAGAGTTTTTAAGGAGTGGAGGAGTATGGGAGTGAAGGAGTGTAGACAATAGTCCACCTCTTGAACCTTAAGCTTTAAATCAGCAGCCAATTATTCATTATCAATTGCCAAGCGCCGCCAGCCAATTATCCATTATCAATTGTCAATTATCAATTGCCACCCCCTCCCCCTCGGGGGGTCGGAGGGGGGCTTTGGGGCCTTCAATCCTCTGTCAGCACGATGCCATAGTGCTCGATATCGTCTTTCTGCTCGAAATGAGGTTTGATGAGCTTGTAGGTCTCGCCAGAGAAAGTGATATGCTTGTCCTCCACCTTCAGCTGCTGGGGCACGGTGGCGGGATAGTAATAATTCTCGAAGATGGCCGAATCGCGGTCAACAAACGAGTAGATATACCAACGCTTATGCACCTTGCTGAAATAAACGATTCCAGCCTGGCCGCTGACGGTTCCTACCCTGTCGCCCATCTGGATGGCGCCCTCGGTATAGTCGGTGTCCGACTCCTTATCATCGTCACTGCATGCCACGAATCCCGAAAGCAGGGTCAGCAGCAGGAAAAGAAATAACTTGTTCTTCATTTTTCTCGCGTGTTATCATCAAACGTTACTGTTGCAAAAGTAGTAAAAGTTTTGAAAAGAATGATGCATTGTCGCGTTTTTTTGCATTTTTATTTTTCCGGTCCCGCGATGGGAATGAGTTTTTCTGTCAAATAGCCAAGGCAGAATACAAAAATACTTTTATTCTTCGTGCGTATTCGAATATTTTGTTTATCTTTGCAAGCAAAAATAGGAAAACGTAATAAAATGATGAAGAATATCATGAAAGCTGCCGCCATAGCGCTGGCAGCACTGACCATTGCCTCGTGCACAGACAAGAAGTTTCAGGTGAACGGAACCATCAGCGATGCCAAAGACTCGCTGCTCTACTTCGAGAACATGAGTTTGCAGGAAGGTGTTGTGGTGTTAGACTCGGTGAAACTGGGCGAAAACGGCGAGTTCTCGTTCAGCGAGGCTGCCCCCGAGGCACCCGAGTTCTACCGTTTGCGCATTGCCAACCAGATCATCAACATCTCGATCGACTCCACCGAGACCGTCACCGTGAAGGCCTCTTATCCCACCATGGCCACTCAGTATGAGGTGGAAGGCAGCCACAACTGCCAGAAGATAAAAGAACTGTCGCTCAAGCAGATCGACCTCCTGAACCGCGCCATCGCCATTCAGCAGAACCCCAACTTCGGAGTGGATGTCACGGCCGACAGCATCAGCCGTCTGGTGAATGCCTATAAGGACGACATCAAGCGCAACTATATCTTCGTGGAGCCCATGAAGGCCTACGCCTATTTCGCCCTCTTCCAGACGCTGGGCAACCAGCTCATCTTCAACCCGCGCCAAAACAGCGACGACATCAAGGTCTTTGCAGCCGTGGCCACCAGCTGGGACACCTACTATCCCGAGGCCCTGCGCGGCAAGAACCTGCACAACATCGCCATCGAGGGAATGAAGAACCAGCGAATCGTGGAGGCTCGCAACCAGGACTTGCAGATTGAGGCCTCGAAGGTGAACACGGCCAACCTCATCGACATCGCCCTCACCGACAACAAAGGACAGGTGCGCCATCTGACCGACCTGACCGGTAAGGTGGTGCTGCTCGACTTCCATCTGTTTGCCACCCGCGAGTCTACCGAGCGCATCATGATGCTGCGCGAACTGTATAACAAATATCACGACCGCGGTTTTGAGATCTACCAGGTGTCCATCGACCCCGACGAGCATTTCTGGAAGACCCAGACGGCCGCCCTGCCGTGGATCAGCGTGCGCGACGGCAATGGCGCCAACTCGCCGGTGCTGGTCAACTACAACGTGCAGTCGATACCCACCTACTTCCTCATCGACCGCACCAACACGCTGCACAAACGCGATGTACAGATGAAAGATCTGAATGCCGAAATACAATCACTATTATAAATATGTATTCTCCTCCTGCCATGGAGGAGAATTTGCTTTGGTGCTGTTGCTGACGCTGACAACCCTGCAGGCACGGGCTCAGACGTTCGCCTTGCGCCAAGCGACCGACACAACGGCTGTTCTGACACTGACGACCGACTCGACGGCCGACTACTGCCGTATTCCGTATCGCACCTACCGCTTCTGTACGGGCGATATCGACGGCGACGGACGGGCAGAGGCCATGGTGGGCGTCATCAAGCGCACACGCTTTGACAAAGAGATGGGACGCCGCCTGTTCATCTATAAAAACCTGGGCGGACGCATCAGACCCCTCTGGATGGGGTCACGACTGGGCGGAATCTTAGAGGACTTCCGCTACACAGATGGGAAAATACGAAGCCTCGAGACCGACAGGCGCGGTCTTTACTATGTGGCTGAGTATAAATGGCATCAGTTCGGACTCGATTTCGAACGGTTCCTCATCAAAGAGACTTGCCGCGAAGAAGGCATGAGCATGTTCGAGGGGCGTTGATACATAGAGATGAGAAAACAAAACATCATGATATAATTGTAGGTTGCTATGAAACAGTTTCTTTTATTCTGCAGTATGTTGGTCGCCACACTGGGAGCGTGGGGACAAAACGAAGAAGAGGGCGCAGGGGAAAGGCCTGCGCGCCAGTTGACGAATGTGGTGCTGCCCGGCGAGGGCCACATCAACGTGGAGAGCCTCCTGAAAAACATCGACACGCAGATGGACATCAGCCGGCTGAGCCTCGGCGAGTGCCGCGTGCTGCGCAACGCCTTTGCCGCACGACAGGGATATGCCTTCATGGCGGGCGACCTGAGAGCCATCTTCAGCACCACCACATGGTATGAGACGCTCATGTACAGCCGCTTTGACAAGGAGATGGAGGCCCTCGACCGCTTCTATCAGGACAAACCGGAGGGCTATCAGATGAGCGAACTGGCCCAGAATGAGTATCTGCAGAAGGCGGTGCCCATGAAATACACCAAGGCCGAGCTGGCCTTCATGGAGAAACTGAACAACCGCATCGACTATCTCAAACAGCGGAATTTCGCCATTTCACCGGGAAAAATGGTCAACATCGACAATCTCATCAACCCCTGGCAACTCGAAAAACCCGACCAGCGGCTGATGAACGCACTCGGTACCTATGGCTTCGCCATCGTGCCCAACAAGTACGAGCAGCTGTTCCACGTCTACGAGCGCAACGACTATCACGACTTCCCGTCGTTCATCACCACCGACCTCTATCTGCAACTCTTCCACATGTACTTCGACTGCCTGCTGCGCGAGGTGGAAGAGAAGAAAATGTACGGTCTCATCGACCATTTCTGCCAGCTCATGGAGACCGAGATGCTCAACTTCTGCTCCTCGAAGAGCAAACTGGTGAGAGAGGCCGCCCAATACGATGCCACCTACTTTGCCATTGCCCGCGCCCTGCTTTCCACCGACTCGCTGGAGAAGGCGGTGGCAGGACTGAACCCGCAGATTCCCGAGAACTACCGCAATATGGCCCGTCAGGAAATCAGCCGCTCGCTGAATGCCTCGGCCGACTTCTCGGAGTTTCTCGAGTATAAAGACGTGATGTTCAACTACGGACTGTTCCGGCCGCGCGGACACTATACGCGCACCGACTCGCTGAGCCGTTATTTCCGCACGATGATGTGGCTGCAAACCGTGCCTTTCGATCTCGAGAAAGTCAACCACCTGCGCCGCACCATGCTCATGGCACAGGCAATGGTCAACAACAAGGAACTGAAAGAGGCCTACCTGAAGATCAGCGAACCCATCACTTATCTGATGGGAACGCCCGACAACCTCAGCATCATGCAGGTCTACGAACAGATGTTCCCCACCCCGACGCCCATTGAGAAATACATGAAGCGGAAGGACCTCCTGAGCTGGCTCTACGCAAAGTTGATGGACATCGGCAATAAGCAGATCCGCATCCGCCCGAAGTTCGAGCGCACCGCCCACTATAAAATCAACCTGTTGCCGCAACGCTACATGCCCGATGCAGAGGTGCTGCAGGAGATGGTCGACAACGATAGCCAGAAAAGCCTTCGCAAGGCACCGAAAGGACTCGATTTCTTCGCTGCCCTGGGCTGTACGGCGGCCGAGCGCATCCTCATCGACGAACTGAAAGAGGACCAGCGCTGGGACAAGTATCAGTCGAACCTGCAGAGGATGAAGGAGCGCATGGGCGAGATCGACTGGAACCAGACCGTCTCCACACAGTGGATGGAGACCCTGGGCACGATGGTCGGCACCGGCGAGGGCCGTCAGATGGCCGACAAGATGCCCTACTTCATGCACTCTCCGCAGTGGGCTAAGAAAGACCTGAATGCTGCCCTGGCCTCATGGGCAGAACTGAAACACGATGCCATTCTCTATGCCAAGCAGCCCATGGGCGCCGAATGCGGCGGCTACGGACCTGCCGCACCTATCGTGAAGGCGTATGTGGAGCCTAACATCGGCTTCTGGACCAAGGCTGTTGAGCTGGCCGACGGTACGCTGGCCGTACTGAAAAAGCACCAGCTGGCCACACAGTTTGCCGAGGATATCACCACCCGACTGAAGGAACAGGCCCAGTTCCTGCTGGCCATCAGCCAGAAAGAACTGAACAACAAGAAGCTCACCGACGAGGAATACTACCAGCTGGAGGTCATCGGAGCCACCTTCGAGAATATCACACTCGACCTGATACGCCGTCCCGACCAGTGGCTGCAAGGCTGGAGCGACGTGCAAGGAGCCGACAAGTCGGTGGCTTTGGTGGCCGATGTCTATACCGCCAACAGCGACAACATCCCCGTGGAGGAGCGCTCGGTGGTCTACGAGGGTGTGGGACCCGGCTGCGACCTGTATGTGGTGGTCGAAATCGACGGTTATCTCTACCTCATGCGCGGGGCCGTCTTCTCCTATCGTGAGTTCGAGCGGGGCCTGGGCGAGCAGCGCATGACCGACGAAGAATGGCAGAAACACCTGAAGGAGTATCCAAAAACAGGCATTCCATCGTGGATGGACGAGATTATTGTGCCCTTGGACGACGAGGTAAAGGACAACGAATACATCTTCTATAGCTCCGGTTGCTGACCGCCGGACAAAGAGTGCTGGCGACCGTAAATGGTGAAGAGAGACCCTAAACCGTAAGACGACATGACGATGATGCATCTGCTGACAGCCTTATGGCTCGCCTCACAGGGGCTGCTGCCATCGGTGGGCGCACAAAAGGACGGTTGTCTCTTCTCACCATCCACGGTTCAAGCATCCTCAGAAGACAGCATCACTCTTGTTTTCACCGGCGACCTGCTGCTCGACCGTGGCGTGCGCCGCGTCATCGAACAGCGGGGCGAAGATGCTGTTTTTTCCCATTCCATCGATAGTTTATTCGGCGAGGCCCGTCATGTGGTGGCCAATCTGGAGTGTCCTGTCACCCACATCCAGTCGCCTGTGTTCAAACGATTCGTCTTCCGCGGCGAACCGGCATGGCTGCCTGCGCTCAGGCGACATGGCATCACCCATCTCAACCTGGCCAACAACCACAGCATCGACCAAGGCAGGAAGGGCCTTCTCGACACCAGACGACAGATAGAGCAGGCCGGAATGACTCCCTTCGGTGCCGACTCGACCCTGCAACGGGCTGCCCGGCCGCTGCTGCTCGATACGGTTCCGCGCCGCATCTATGTCTTGCCGACGCTCCGCATGGCGCTCGAGAACTATGCCTACCTGCCCGAGCAGCCCTCGGTGAGCATGGAGAGCATCGACACCCTGCTCCAACGCATCAGCTCTTTGCGCCAAGCCGACCCTCAATGCTACATCATCGTCTGTCCGCACTGGGGCGCCGAGCACCGCCTGCAGCCTACCATCGACCAGCGCATCGCCGCCCATCGCATGGTGGATGCCGGCGCCGACTGCATCATCGGCCATCACACGCACACCCTGCAAACCATCGAGGCCTACCGCGGAAAAACTATCTACTACAGCATCGGCAATTTCATTTTCGACCCGTTGAAGCCCATCAACAGCCGGGCAGCCCTCGTCAAACTGACCATCACCGCCACCACGGCCCGCGTGGAGACCCTGCCCATCGTCATCAGGAATTGTCAGCCGCAACTCGCCAAATAACGCCGTCGACGATATAGTCGGCTTCACGAACGATTGGCGACAATGCACCTGCAGCCACATTTCGCGATGAAATGCTTTGCACTCAGCCCGTTTTTCATTATCTTTGCATCCAGAATCATGAGAACAGCCATCATAGGAGGGGGTGCAGCAGGATTTTTCCTGGCTGTCAACCTGAAGGAGATGATGCCGGAGATGGACGTGACCATCTTCGAGCGTAGCGACCGTGTGCTACAAAAAGTAAGCATCTCGGGCGGTGGACGGTGCAATTGCACCAACTCCTTCGAGGATGTGAGAGACCTTCAGACGGTCTATCCGCGCGGTCACCGTTTGATGAAACGGCTCATGAAGGGGTTCTCGCAGGTGGATGCCTATGATTGGTTTGAGCGCCACGGCGTGAAACTCACGACACAAGACGACCATTGCGTGTTCCCACAGTCGCAACAGTCGCAATCCATCATCCAGTGTTTCCAGCACTACTGTCGGCGCTATGGCGTTGACATTCAGACGGGTGTACGCATCAGTTCGCTGGCGGAGCTGCACGACTACGACTTCATTTGCGTGACCATTGGCGGACAACCGCGCGCAGAGAGTCTGTCGTGGCTGGCAGCCGCAGGCCATGAAATCGTGCAACCCGTGCCCTCGCTGTTCACCTTCCGTATCGACGACAAAGCACTGTGCGAACTGATGGGAACGGTGGTGGAAGAGGCTTCGGTGATGATTCCCGGCACGGCATTCCGTGCATCAGGACCCTTGCTGCTGACGCACTGGGGCATGAGCGGTCCCGCCATCCTACGGTTATCGAGTTATGCGGCTCGCCATCTGAGCGAACAGGGCTATCTGGCACCGTTGAGTGTCAATTGGACGGGACTGAAAGAGGCTGAAGTGCGTTCAGTGCTGCAAGAAACAGCCGTGAGAAACCCGCAGAAGATGTTGTCGAACACACATTTGTTTGGCTTGCCTCAGCGCCTCTGGAACTATCTGTTGAGGAAAAACCTGGCCGAACGGGCAGACAAACGATGGGGCGAGCTCAGCCAGAAAGACCATCACCGCATGGTGAACATGCTGACCAACGACACCTATCGGGTGAACGGCCGCGCCCCGTTCAAGGACGAGTTTGTCACTTGCGGCGGCATTTCCCTCAGTGCGGTAAACCCCTCCACCCTGGAGAGCCGCGCAGTCCACCACCTCTATTTTGCCGGTGAGGTGCTCGATATCGACGGTGTCACCGGCGGCTTCAATTTCCAGGCAGCCTGGACAACAGCCTACACTGTGGCCAAAGCGATCTTTTCAAGTGAGAAGTGACAAGTGAGAAGTGAGAGGTATGATTACCTTTGCAATTGCGCCAAACTCTGAATAATCGGAGTTTTCTGAGTTTTCTGAATTTTCTGAGTTTTCTGAATATTCTGAATCCTCCGAAGCTGCAAACTCCCCAAAGCTATTGTCTACACTCCTTAAATAGTTCAAGGTTCAAAGTTCAAGGTTCAAAGTTCAAAGTTCAAGAGGCGGACTATTGTCTACACTCCTACACTCCCACACTCCTACACTCCTAAAAAAACTCCCTCCTAAAAAAATCTCCCTCCTAAAAAACTCCCTCCTAAAAAACTCCCTCCTAAAAACCTAAGAAAAAACCACGACCAATAGCTCATTTTGTGTCATTGAATGAAAAAAATTGTGTCATCCATGTCACAAAAAGCCCCATTTTGCGTACTCACAGTAAATCAACCAAGAATGACAAGAGAAGATTTCAAACAAGAGGCACAGCGCATCAGACCGCTGCTCATCCGCACTGCCCGACGGTATCTGGAAGATGCCGACGAGGCTGAGGACACGGTGCAGGACGTGCTGTTGCGCCTCTGGCAGATGGCCGACGAGCTAAAAATGCCCTTAGACCGGCTGGCTGTGGTGCTCACCAGAAACTTCTCTGTCGACAAGCTCAGGCGCCGAAGGCCCCATGTGCCCATTGAACGAATGGCCGACATGAGCGCCGATGATGCCGGCAACGAACGCCTGGAGCACCTGATGAAAGTGCTCGGCACACTGCCCGAGATGCAACAGACCATCGTCAGGATGCGCCACATGGAGGGCATGGAGATGGCAGAAATTGCCGAACTCATCGGCACCAGCGAGGTGGCCGTGCGCAAATCGCTGAGCAGAGCGCGACAAAGCATCCTGAAGAAAATGAACAACGAAAAATCACGAAGAAACTGACTATGGACAAAATTCTGAGAATACGCACACTGGCCGACCGCTTCCTTGCCGCTGAGACATCGCTGCAAGAGGAGAGAGAGCTGACCGAGCTCTGCCGCAACGGCGACCTGCCTGCCGACCTGCTGCCGGTGCGCGAGATGCTGCTTGCCCTCGAGAGCATGGCTCTGACCGACGAGGAGATGGCTGCCGCTGCCGAGGAACAGCCCTACGGCGGGCAGCAGGGCCACGTGAAAGTCATGACGCCCGTCGCCAGGGGCAGGCGATGGCTGGCCGCGGCGGCTGCCGTGGTGGTGCTGCTCGCAGCTGGCGCATTCGCCCTGTGGCACCGACAGCAGGACGAGTGTGTGGCTTATATCTATGGAAAACGGTGCACCGACCGCACTGTTGTGATGCGCGAAATGCGCCAAAACATGACCGACATGGCAGAGAGCGATGCCGACGTGGAGGCGCAACTGAATGAAATGTTTAGCACAAACTGACCGACTATGAGAAAGTTATTCATGATATGGACACTGATGCTGGCCACCATGACTGCCTACGGGCAACGCGGACTGCACATCGACGAGCTGTTCCAGGGCCGCATCATTCCGCAAGAGCGGATGGTGGAAACCAGGGTGAGGGGAAAACTGCTGGCCAAATACCAGCTGAGCTACTTCCGCAGCCTGCGCTTCGAGGCTACCCACGCGGAGATCAGACGCATCACGGAACTGCTGGGCAAGGACTGCGGGAAGAACTATCAGCGCGTGGTGAACAAGAAGACGCTCACCATCATGCTGCAACTGGAACCGCGTGACGGCCACAACCGCTTTCTGTGCTTCAAGAGCGGACGCGCCGACAAGGGCACACAGGTGACCGTGATCTACATGGAGGGAACGCTTAGTTCGCTCGACAAAATGAACGAAATATTAAAATAAGAGATATGAAGACATTACTATTCATCATGATGCTGGCCGCGACCCTGCAAGCCAAGGCCGGCGACAACGACACACTGCGTATCAACAAACCCGGGAACGTGACCATCATCACGGGCGACTCGCTACAGAAAATCATCGTACGAGGCCGCGAGGGCGACCCAGACTACGTGTACCGCAACACCATCCAGCTGGTCGACTCCAATTACGTGAGCAACGTGAGCATCAACAAAGACCGCTGGGACCTCAGCGTCGGCGTGGGCAAAAAACGCGACGACGGCTCGTGGCCCGCCGAGATCGAACTGCATGTGGGCGTAGGAGGCGCCCTCTTCCTGGACAAGCAACAGGGCGTTCACCTGAAGGACCAGTCATCTTACGAGATATTCACCGAACTGACAGCCAACACATTTCTGAACCGGCAGCGCAAAGACTGGCTCTCGTTTGGACTCGGACTGGTGTGGAACCACTATTACGCATCGAAAGATTTCCGGTTCTATAAAGACGCAAATGGCGACACCCAGATAGGCCGCTATGCCGAGGGACAGACACCCAAGAGCTCGCATGTGAAGACGTTCGGCTACACCGGTTCCATACTCTACCACCACATGTTCGACCGCAAATGGGGACTCGGTGCCGGCATGTATGTCCAGAAGAATTTCTCGTCGCGCGTGAAAGTGAAATATAAGGAGGAGGGCAAAACCATGAAAGAAAGCGAGAAGCACGCCAACGTCAACAAGTCGATGTTCGGCTGGATGGGCGTGGTCTACACACCGGCCATCGACCTCTACGTGAAATACTCACCTGAGTATGTATTGTCGGGCGATGGCGCCAAGTTTAAGACCATTACTGTGGGCACTCGCTTTTGACGGCCACACCTCGCAGACAGGAAGGGCGGCACTGGATGGAAGGAAAAACTAAAAGAAAAATTAAAAAACAATAAAAATAATAGCGATTTTTCTTTGAAACTATCAGATATTTTACTAACTTTGCATTAATTATTGAAAGTTTAACAATTTATAATGTATTAGTCTGATGAAATTAGCTTTATTAGTTTTGACTTTCGCATTCAGTATGCAGGCCCATGCCGCCGACAACGATACCATCGTGGTGCACAAGCCCAACAAGGTGACGGTGGTAGCCGGCGATTCGGTTCAAAAGATATTGATAGAAGGCCGTGAAGGCGATGAGAAATACGTTTATCGCAACACGGTGATGCTTGGCGACGACGCCGTGCGCAAGACATCTTTCGACAAGGACACGTGGGACATCACCCCGTCGGTGAAGATTGGCAAGAATAAGAAGGATGAAGGTGACGAGGCGGGCATGCACATCGCCTTCGGTCAGGTATCTCCCGTGAGTGCTGACGACCGTTTGGACTTCTCGCGCAACTCATTTGAAATCTGGTGGATTCCCCTCTGCTATGAGCATGCGTTCGACAAGCAGAAGCGCCACATCCTTGAGTTCGGCCTGGGTCTCGACTGGCGCAACTACCGCATCCGGCAGGATGTGATGTTTGTTAAAAACGCCGATGGAATGGTCGATTTGGCGCCCTACCCCAGCGGTGTGCAACGCAAGTTCTCGCGCGTCAAGGTGTTCGGTCTGACGGCCGATGTACTCTATCGATTCTGGTTCTCCAAGAAGTTCGGTATGGCCTTGGGTCCGGTGCTCAACTTCAACACCTACTCGAGTATTAAGACCAAGTATAAGGAAGACGGAAAGAAAGTGTCTGTCATCGACAAGAAGGTGGGCCACCGCCCCGTCACCGTCGACCTGCTGGGCATGTTCGACATCAACGGCCTCAACATCTACGTGAAATACAGTCCCAACGATGTGCTGAAAGACAACGGCATAAAGTTCAAGGCACTCTCGTTCGGTGTTTTACTGGATTAGCATTTTCGGCAAATCCATGAAGAAATCGGCGCGATATTTGGTTATCACGCCGATTTCTTGTATCTTTGCAGCCAGTAATTGTATATCCACTAAAAATAAACAAGGAATGATGATGGAACAGAAACTATTGATTTACAATACGCTCACTCGTCAGAAAGAACGTTTCGTGCCCCTGCATGCCCCCAATGTGGGCATGTATGTCTGCGGTCCCACGGTTTATGGCGACCCCCATCTGGGGCATGCCCGTCCCGCCATCACGTTCGACGTGGTGTTCCGCTACCTGCGCCATCTGGGCTACAAGGTGCGCTATGTGCGCAATATCACCGACGTAGGCCATCTGGAGCACGATGCCGACGAGGGCGAGGACAAGATTGCCAAGAAGGCACGCCTGGAGCAGTTGGAGCCCATGGAGATTGCCCAATACTACACCAACCGCTACCATGCTGCCATGGAGGCGCTGAACGTGCTGCCGCCATCGATAGAACCGCATGCCACAGGCCACATCATCGAGCAGCAGCAGCTGGTGAAGCAGATCATGGACAATGGCTTCGCCTACGAGTCGAACGGCTCGGTTTATTTCGACATTGAGGCCTACAACAAGAAATACCACTATGGACGGTTGAGCGGCCGCACGCTGGAGAACATCAAGGATGCCAGCCGCGAGCTCGACGGTGTGGGCGAAAAGCACAACCAGGCTGACTTCGCCTTGTGGAAGAAAGCCTCGCCCGAGCATATTATGCGCTGGCCCAGCCAGTGGAGCGACGGGTTCCCGGGATGGCACTGCGAGTGCACGGCCATGGGACGTAAGTACCTGGGCAGCCACTTCGACATTCACGGCGGAGGCATGGACCTCGTATTCCCGCACCATGAGTGCGAGATCGCACAGAGCGTGGCCTCGCAGGGCGACGACATGGTGAAATACTGGATGCACAACAATATGATCACCATCAACGGCCAAAAGATGGGCAAGTCGCTCGGCAACTTCATCACCCTCGAGCAGTTCTTCAAGGGCACTCACCCCTCACTGGAGCAGCCCTACTCGGCCATGACCATCCGTTTCTTCATCCTCTCGGCCCACTATCGCGGCACCGTAGACTTCTCGAACGACGCCCTGAAGGCCAGCGAGAAAGGACTGGAGCGCCTCTTGGGCGGCATCAACGACCTCAACCGCGTGGTTCCAGCTGCCCAGAGCGACGAGCAGACGCACCGCCTCGTGAGCGAACTGGCACAGAAGTGCTACGACGCCATGAACGACGACTTCGCCACACCACAGGTCATCAGCCATCTGTTTGAGGCTTGCACCACCATCAACAAGATTCTCGACCACAAGGCAAGCATCAGCGAGGACGACCTCCACACGCTGAACGACACCATGCGCCTCTTCACCTTCGACCTGCTGGGACTGAAGGAAGAGAAAGGCAAGTCGAACGATGCCCGCGAGGAGGCTTACGGCAAGGTGGTTGAGATGGTGCTCGACCTCCGGGCCAAAGCCAAGGCCGCCAAAGACTGGGCCACCAGCGACAAGATACGCGACGAACTGGCTGCCGCCGGATTCGAGGTGAAAGACACCAAGGACGGCGTCACATGGAAACTCAATAAATGAATATTAGTTGAGAGGTGAGAGGTATGATTACCTTACTAACTGAGAACTGAGAGCTGAGAGTTGAGAGGTATGAATACCTTTGGTATTGTCCAAACTCCTAAACTCCCAAACTCCCAAAATACCCAAATGGGTTCAAGGCAAGAAGCCCCCACCGGGCAGGTCTCTCAAAATAAGAAAGCTGTTTTCACGCTGCGATAATACACAGAAAACCCGAAACTATGGTGACATCATAGTTTCGGGTTTTCGTTCGCTTTTTACTGAATAATACACTCAATGAAGTCTTATTGAACTTCCAGATTGTCGAACTTGGCCATCCAAATGCTAAATGCCGTACCGGCGACAAGCATGATTGCCATTGCTACTGTTGTAATCATCATATTGCTCTCCTAAATTTTGTTTAACTTCGTTTTGACAATGCAAAATTACAATGATCATCGGGTTTCGGCAACTATCGGCTATGAATATAATCGCTCTCTGTGATGCAATGAAAAGCAGTTGTTGCTATCGATGCCATCGATAGTCAATATACCATAATCGCCTCACAAACCTTTTCCGATGCTGAAAAATAGATGTACCTTTGCATCAGAAACCATCTGATTTTGCCGATATGGAACTAAGACAACTGAAATACTTCACGAAGTTGGCAGAGACGCTCAACTTCTCTGCTGCCGCCCGGGAGCTGTTTATCACCCAGAGCACGCTCTCTCATCAGATATTGCAACTGGAAAACGAGCTGCAGCAACCTCTTTTCTTGCGCAACAGCCATGAGGTGATGCTGACAGAAGCGGGACAGACGCTGTTGCCGCTGGCTCGTGAGACTCTCCACTCTGCCGACTGCTGTCTGGCACAGTTGGAAGACCTGAAGAATCTTGAAAGTGGAGAGCTGAACATTGGCGTGACGTTTTCGTTCGCAAGCATCATGGCTGAAACCGTCACGGCATTCCTTCGACAGCACCCGTATGTGAAAGTGAATGTCACGCAATCTACCATGACAGAACTGATGACGCAACTCGAGAACCACGAGCTGGACTTTGTACTGGCCTTCAAGCCGCAGACGGCCAATCCGAAGGTGGAGAGCCGCGAACTATTCCATCACCGTTTGGCTGCCATCGTCAACGAGCATCACCCGTTGGCCAGCCGTAAGAGCATCACGCTCGAGGAACTGCAGCGTTATGATTTTGCTTTGAGCCGTAAGGGAACCCAGGCTCGCAACACCTTCGATTTGGCAGTGGCCAAGCATGACTACCACTATCGGGTGAAAGTAGAGATGAACACCGTGTACCTGCTGTTCCGCCTGCTCCGCCAATCAAACTATGTCACCATTCTCAGTGAGAGCACCATTGTCTATGAAAACGGACTGAAAGCCATCCCCATCTCTGATATAAAATCTCCCATGGACCAGATGACGGGCTGTGTACACCTCTTGAAGAATAGCTATGTGAAGAAGTCTGCCAACACATTTATAAGCATGCTTGGCGAAAGCAGCTCTGTACTGAAGTATACTTTGTGAGGCCCCCCAGACCCCCCTCCAGCTCCCCCGAGGGGGAGGGCCTGCTGGATTGAGGCTCTTTAAGGAGTTTGGGAGTTTAGGAGTTTGGGAGTTTGGACAATACAACCTCGAAGAATTCCCTCCTGTAACGAGCAGTCCCGTCTCGTCGTCACGACGCAATTGGGCTTAGTGCCTAAAGGTCTTTGAACAAAAGCATATAGCAAAGACAACGACTCTCGACCGAAGTGGGCGATGTCGTTGCCTTTTTTGATTGATATTATACGGTCATTCTCCCATCTTGCCCTCCCCCCTCATCAGATGGCGAAGGGCGCTGAGGAGTTCTTGAGACTCTTGGACAACACACAGGAATACGGTCATGGCTTCGATGTTGAGTTGCCTGGTCTGAATGTCATGAATGATGCGTTTGCGATAATCGGAAAGTGATGATTGAAGTATGGCTGCATCATTGCGTATCAGGGATGCCGCCTCGCTATCGAGAGACCGAAGGTACAAACGCATAATCTCATTTCGCAAAACAAGAAACTCATTGGCGTATTCGCTTGGAGCGGGACTGAAATTGTTGCCGACATGCTCCCTGCACGACTCACCCATGCGCTTCAGACAATAGTACATCTGAGATAATGAGTTAACTATAAGGAAATACCATGTGCTTTTTTCCACACTCACTATCGGGTCTAAACGGCGCAAGGCTATAATCTGCTTACGGCGTTGGCGTTTCAGTTCCTTGCGTTGATTCTCCACATCTGTAGTGACATGTTTCAGATGGCGGTAATCCTCGCAGAAGAAAGCCGTGGTCAGTGTCTCGTAATCATCTGTTACCATACGGACATGGTCCTTGATAGTCTGGTTCACATATTCTCGGAGCAATGTCCAGCATTCTTCCTTGTCGCCGCAATGCACGATTCTTGTGAATAATTTGTCGGCCTCACCCTCCTTCGTATGCTTTCGGTATTTCATGTTACTGCGAACGAGCAGGAAGATGGCCAATGCGATGGCAACCGCCATTGCCACAAATGACCCGAAGAATAGGGAGACAGTTACAAGGAAACACAAGATGAAGGCCACGCCGGCCGTGATGAACCACCCACCGATGACAGACAGCACACCCGTAATGCGGAACACAGCACTCTCGCGACCCCATGCACGGTCGGCAAGTGACGTTCCCATAGCCACCATGAAGGTGACGTAGGTGGTGGATAGCGGCAGTTTGAGCGATGTGCCCAATGCCACCAATGCACCGGCAAGTACCAGATTGACAGCTGCGCGAATTTCATCGAAAGCGGCTCCCGGCTTCAACACCGCTGCATCGGCATTGAAACGCGAGTCAACCCAGCGCGACACACAAGGAGGCACAGCCATCGCCAGGCTGCTTGCCATGCTTCTCGATGTGCGCACCAGCGTCCGTGCCACTCGGCTCGAACCAAACATCTCGTCGCCCCCGTCCTGACGCGAGAGGTCCACCGACGTCTTTACCACGTTCTGCGCCTTCTTCGAGAAGATGAGGGCAAGCACCATCACTACGCCTGCCGCGATGAGATAGGGCGCAGGCGTATGGGCACTCTCCATCAGCGACCGCATCATAAAGCCCTGCGCGTCGCCATTGCCGTTGGCAGTGTAGTCCTGCCAGGCTTCAAGTCCCGTCAGCGGCACACCCACGAAGTTCACGAGGTCGTTACCAGCAAACGCCATCGCCAGGGCAAAGGTACCCAGCAGCACCACGAACTTCAGTACGGGTAGTTTCATAGCACTCAGCAGCGTCATCAGCACTGAGAACACTGCCATGCTGCCACCGATAATCAACCATGTGTTCTGACTAATCATCTCATTCACCTCGGGAGTCATCAGTGTACTTCCCTTCAGTCCTTTGATAAGCAGGAACCAGACGATGGCCGTCACCGACAGTCCACCGAAGATGCCAATCTTCAACGACGAGGAGAGCCTGCCGCCCATCTTACCAGACTGGTCCGTTGTCCTTCCGTTTACACGAAAAGTAAAGGTGAAAACGACACGTGCTATCCATTGTACGATGGTTCCGAGCACGAATGCGATAGCTACAGACAGGAATATGCCGAGGATGACCGAGATGGCTTTCTCCGTGTTCAACAAATCACCTAATGAAAGCAACGTACCGTCAGCTGCCGTTGCTCCGTGGAATATCTGTAACATGGCGATAGCAAAGGCTCCGCCCAGCAGTTCGAATACCATCGAGACGGTGGTAGATGTCGGCATTCCGAGTGTATTGAACACATCAAGCAGTACCACGTCAGTAACCATTACTGCCAAGAAGACACACATCACGTCATAGAACGAGAAGTAGGCCGGTGTCATGATGCCGTGTCGCGCCACGTCCATCATGCCATTGCTTAGCGCCGCTCCGGCAAACACGCCGATGGATGCTATGATCACGATAGTCCTATATCGTGCCACCTTCGCTCCAATAGCCGAATTTAGGAAGTTAACCGCGTCATTGCTCACGCCGACCACGAGGTCGAACACTGCAAGTATGATAAGGAATATGACTATTCCGAGAAATAAAGTATTCATATCTGCGCGTTATAAGTTGTAAATGTATTCCGTAGTAAGTATATGGAGCATCTTGTCCAGGCTGTCTGTTGATTTCTTCAGGTTAAGCATATAGCCGATGTTGACGGAATGGTGCGGACTGAAGCGATGTCCTGTGCCGACTGCCAGCCGAATCTCGTCTATTGTGAATCCTTCTCCCATGTTGTTGAACACCTCAGCAGATGTGAAAGGCTCCCATTTCGACTGTGCCATTGCCATCACAGCCTTCATCCGGCTGCGCAGATGATGCTCGTGCTGAGCATCAATGTCATGTCTCGCCATCCGGTAGGTGTATTGGTATCTTTCCCTTAGCGATAATTTAAGCCAGCTACTGACAGACACAGAGGGTACTACATCCGCCATGAACCGATGGTGCGGTAAAGAAATGGTTTCGCTACCTGTCGTTTGTTTTTTTTTAGGTGGAACTCGTAAACGGCACCTAACTTTAAATGCCGATGAATCCTATACATACTGTGGATGTCCAGTTTCCATCGGTCAATATACTCGCGTCTGTGTTTAGTACGCAATTCCGTGCCGATGCCTACATTCCAGTCAGCACTGATTTTCTTTTCCATACCAGCACTATACCAAACACCAAAGTCATACGTCGTTTGCGCCTTAGACAGCGCAGCAAATACAAATGTCAGGAACACTGCGAGGATGATGTATCTCACCCAATTGACAATCTTGATGATTCTTTCTGCTTTTTCTTTATCCATACTTTTGTGCCAACGAGGAATATGGTCATGCCCTCTGTTGACGCTGCAAAAGTACAGACTGGATGTTACGGATGTGTTGCACTGGTAATACATGGTTATTGCAACCTCACAATGTCATGAGATTGCAATAACTATGAAACTGCATTGTCACTAATACCGAACATCTGGCACAGGCAAGTGCCATACGAAAATCGACAAGCAAAGTCTCAATGCCTTGCTTGCCGATTTATCTGTCCATTGGCATATCTGTTTTAAAGATTACACCTTTATTATTATTCTCTTAGAAGATGGCCGCAATGCGTCGAATCTGCTTTAGCTTCTCCATAAACGAGGCATCGCGCTCGGCCATCAGCATGTCATATTCATTCTGCATAGCCAGCAGTGGGGCGGCATCCACACCGAGTGCTGCCTCCATCATCATGGCCAGTTCGGGACTAAGCGACCGTTTGCCGTTAAGCATTTCGTTGAAGGCTGAATAGGAGATGCCTATCTTCTTTGCCAGTCCGCGTTGCGAAATGCCACGATATTCCAGTTCGTCCTTCAACACCTCGCCAGGATGGGTGGGCTGATAGGGCTTCAGATTATTTGCTATCATCTGCGGGTTTACTCCTTCAAGTGTGGTCATATCTCGTCCTCCTTCTACTTATAATGGTTTGACAATTCCGTAATGTTACATATCGTGGCAATCTGCTTGCCAGCTTCCATGCTTTCAGTGAACTCAATGCGGTATTGGTCGTTGACACGAACGGAGGATAAACCCTCTTTATCGCCATGCAGTTTCTCGTAGTGCAAGGAGCCGTACTTAGCCAGCCCTAAAACATTTTCCAGCTGTTTCATCAGGTTGACCACTTTTACATACTTGCTGACTATCTGAGGCTGAAAGCGGTGTTTCTTATCACTCGCCTTGCCCTCCGTATAGAGTTCCTGTAGGTATGTCTGCTCGAATGTAACTATCATACGGCTGCAAAGATACAAAAAGTTTTGGGTGTTCGCAAATATAAGAACAATTATTTGCTGAAAATTTATATTAAGTATGCCTTTTTTCGGGGATTACGCCTGAAGGGTGAACCTGACAGTCAGTCCACCGCCGGGAGTGGGAAGGGCCGTTACAGTGCCGCCGTGGACGGTTACGGCATTCTTGACGATGGCAAGGCCGAGACCGGTCCGCCGAGTTTTCGGCTACGCCCCTTATCTACTCGGTAGAAGCGTTCGAAAAGATGTTCCAAATGCTGTGGCTCTACACCTGGACCATTGTCGCTCACGGAGAACTCATACAATCCGCTGTTGTCACGGACCACGGGCTTACAGGTGATTTCAACGAGAGATGCATCCGTAGCGTAGGCTATGACATTGTCTATGAGGTTGCGGAAGATGCTATAGATAAGGCTGGCGTCAGCGGCTATAATGACTTGCGGGGGCATCTTCAAGCGTGGTGTGATCCCTTTTTCCTGGAGCGCAAGGGCTGTGTCGTCGAGGATGCTGCGAACAATCTGCACCACGTCCACCTGCTGGTATTCCTCACTATTGCGGAAGTGATTGGCATCCATCTCGTCGAGCCGTGTGAGCGCACTCATGTCAAGCAGCAGCTTGTTCATACGCTCGCTCTGGGCATAGCAGCGCTCCAGGAAATGCTTCTTCTTATCCTCAGGCATGTCGGGATTGTCGAGGATGCTCTCCAGATAGCCGTGGATGCTCATGGCGGGCGTCTTCAGTTCGTGGGCGGCATTCTGCGTGAGTTGTCGCTTTAGCCGAGCCTTGTCTTCCTCGGCATGTCGCAACTTCCAGTAGAGCATGATGATGGTGTGGCTGATGTCACCCAACTCGTCATCGGGAAGATTCCGTTCCAACTCATGATCTAGTGGCTCTCCATTCTCAGCCTTGATGGCAAACTCGCGCAGATAGCCTATATGTCGGCTGATGCGGCGTGTGCTGATATATAGCACGCTTCCCAGAAGCAAGGTCAAGGCTATGGAAAAATAGATATAGGTGTTGTCTGCCCGTAGCGATTGCGTCAACTCAGCAGAATAAGGAACGGCGGTGCGCACGATGACGCGCTTGAAGCGTGTGGCGGAGTAGAAATAGGTCTCGTGGGTGGACTGCGACGTGCGCTTGAGGTCGAAGCCATTGCCATCGCGCAGTGCCTGCTGAATTTCAGTTCGCCCAAGATGATTGTCTAATGAGTCAGGATGAGGCTCGTTGCTGTCAAGGAGCACCCGTCCTTGTCTGTCGATGACGGAGACACGGAGACCCTTCAGAGGATGTTGCCTCACATAGCTTAGAAACTGGTGCCTACTGGTGATGCCGTCCTCGCCCAGCACCTGCATGATGTCGTAGTTATACATCTGCAGACGCGAATGAAGGATGTCTATTTTATACTCCTTTTCACGCTGATACTGATAGATGCAGAAGCAAATAGCGAAAAGCAGGAATATACCACCGATGCTCAGCAACAGGTTTCGCTGAAAAACGCTACTTCTCGAAACAGTAACCATAGCCTACACGTGTTTTAATCTGTTTTCCGTAGGGCCCCAGTTTCTTGCGTAGCCTGGTAATGTTGACATCCACCGTGCGGTCAAGCACGCACGCATCCATCGGCCAGCAGTATTTCAGCAAATCCTCGCGTGAATACACCACGCCTGGATGCTGAAGCAGGAAAGAAAGTAACTCAAACTCCAATTTCGTACAAGGCAGTTCCTGATGGTCAAGGCTGACAGTCTTTGCCTTTAAATCAAGCACAATACCCTCATAGCAAATCGTCTTTGCCGATATTCCGTCTCGTATTCCATGCGGATATACACGCCTGAGCACCGCATTGACCCTTGCCTTCACGGTCTTCATGCTCAAGGGTTTGACAATATAATCATCAGCACCGATATTGAGCCCTTTTACCATGTGATTCTCCCCATCGAGTGCCGTAATGAAAATGATGGGAATCTGCGCAGTGGCAGGATTCTCTTTCATCTTATGCGCCATTTGGAATCCAGACATGTTCTCCATCATCACATCCAGAAGAATCAGTGCGTATTCCGTCAAATTCAGCGCCAATGCCTCCTCAGCAGAATTGACAGTAGCCACCTCGTATCCTTCTGTCTCAAGATTATATTGGAGTATCTCACAGATGTCTAATTCGTCATCGACAACAAGTATTTTCATAAATGCTCAAATGGTTGTGAATGAAACTGATAATTATTTGGGTGCAAAGTTACCGCTTTTCCATGAGATGTCGGAATAAAGCGTATTACATTGTTATGACAATACTCCATTACGTGCCTCATTCCGTGCTCTGATAGCGGAATGTACCGCATACGACTTCAAGGTGATGCTTGAAGAGAAGAAGCCTAAGAGTTGGCTGAAAAGCGTAAGTGCCTTCGCAAATGGCTTGGGTGGTTCTCTTTTCTTTGGCATTGATAATGACGGGATCATCTTCGCTTCCACCGACACCCCGAATGTCGGAGATCATGACGGAGACATGTCGGAGACGAAACTCATTGAGCGTCAGCAGAAAATCCTCAATCTCATCAAAGAATCTCCGACAATCACCGGCCGACAAATGTCGGATACTTTGTCGGTGAGCCAACGTACTATCGAGCGTGACCTTTCTGCTTTGCAGAAGAAAGGTGTTTTAAAGCGTGAAGGCAAGGACAATGATGGGGTATGGATAATATGTACATGATAGCGTTTGGGACGACAATCAAACTATGTCACCATTCTCAGTGAGAGCACCATTGTCTATGAAAACGGACTGAAAGCCATCCCCATCTCTGATATAAAATCTCCCATGGACCAGATGACGGGCTGTGTACACCTCTTGAAGAATAGCTACGTGAAGAAGTCGGCCAACACATTTATAAGCATGCTTGGCGAAAGCAGCTCTGTACTGAAGTATACTTTGTGAGGCCCCCTAGACCCCCCTCCAGCTCCCCCGAGGGGGAGGGCCTGCTGGATTGAGGCTCTTTAAGGAGTTTGGGAGTTTAGGAGTTTGGGAGTTTGGACAATACCTTTGCCTCTTGAATACTCAATCCGGCAGGCAATTATCAATTATCAATTTTCAATTATCAATTGGTAGAGAGCCGCGGCTCTCCCCCTCGGGGGAGTTGGAGGGGGCTTTGAACTTTGAACCTTGAACCGCCTCCGGCTGTCCCTGACGGAGGAGCCACTCTCTTCCTAAAGGCCATTTTTGCGTAAAAAAATGCCGTTTCCCATGCCCGTTTTTCCGTAATTTTTTGTATCTTTGCATATCACTACGATAAACAAACCTATAAAAAGCATCTTCATATGAATAAAAACAGCTTCGCTACATTACTGCTAACCCTGCTACTCTGCATGATGAGCACCGACACATTCGCCTACGATTTCGAGGTCGGAGGGATTTACTATAATCTAATTGATGGGAAGGCTGCCGAAGTGACTTCTGGTGATAATCGATATTCATGGGATGTAGTTATCCCCGAGCAAGTTACCTTCGAGGGAGTGGTTTATCCTGTGGTAAGCATCGGAAAGAATGCGTTCCAATACTGCTCTGAGCTCCTCTCCGTCACCATCCCCAACAGCGTGACAAGCATTGAAACAAAAGCGTTCTTTGGCTGCGAATACCTTACCTCTATCACCATCCCCAACAGCGTAACGAGCATAGGAGAATATGCGTTCCAGGGCTGCTCCAACCTCACCTCCATCACCATCCCCAACAGCGTGACAAGCATCGGATGGCAAGTGTTCTATGGCTGCACCGGCCTCACCTCCGTCACCATCCCCAACAGCGTGACAAGCATCGGAGGCTCTGCGTTCTATGGCTGCACCGGCCTCACCTCCATCACCATCCCCAACAGCGTGACAAGCATTGGAGGCTCTGCGTTCTATGGCTGCACCGGCCTCACCTCCGTCACCATCCCCAACAGCGTGACAAGCATCGGATACAAAACCTTCTCAGGTTGTAGAGGTCTCACCTCCATCACCATCCCCAACAGCGTTACAAGCATAGGAAAGTCAGCGTTCTCTTTCTGCACCAGTCTCACCTCCGTCAACATCCCCAACTGTTTGACAAACATCGAAAGCGAAACATTTAATGGCTGTATTTAGAGACCTCTAAACTATCATGAATAACGAAAACTAACCGAATGTAAATCATTGTATAACAGCCACTTTTAGATTTTAACACTTCGGAGACTGTTTTTGGTTGCTTCGGAAATTCCCTATAAATTTGCAACGTATTTCTACCGCAGGGAATTTACGAGGCTTTATTTTTGCCACATCGTGGACAGAGTTGACAAGGGTTACTGACGGGTTACAATAGTTGACTGCTTCCTGCTCCGATTTTGGGAAACGAAACATCGTGGCAAAAGGCGACAATGGATGTCGAGAGTTTACTTGTAATTACTTGCGGAGAGGTACAACAAAAGGAATGTTGAACCCATAAATATCGCAAGTATGCCAAAGACCAGAAAATGTGCTTATTGTGGCAAAGTTTTCACCACAAACAGCGGAATGCAGAAGTACTGCTCAGAGGAATGTGCCGAGCAAGCGAAGGAAACCAAGAAAAAGAGACAACGGGATTTCCTTCGGGCTGTTGAGCCAGTGTCGGAGCTCCAGCAGCAGGAGTATTTGACTTTTTCCAAAGCAGCCATCCTTTTAGGCTGCACCCGTCAATATGTCTATAAACTCGTTGAGCATGGAAAGTTGCCAGCTTCACGGCTGAGCAGCCGAATGGCTCTTGTCCGCAAGAGTGACATTGAGAAGATGTTTGCTGCCAATCCTTATAACCGGGTTCTTCCTTGTATAAAGCCAAAGAAGTCTGCTTCCAAGAAACTAAAGAGCCCGGCAAAGGAGGAACGTGCAACCGATGAAGTTCTTGAATACTACTCTGGCGAGGAAGTGAAGCAGATTTATAAGGTCAAGCAGTCGTGGCTCTATGCTTCTGCCAAGCGTCACCAGATTCCCATGTGCCGTATAGCCGGACGGAACTACTACAGCAAGAAACACATTGATGCCATATTCAGCACCACTATCGACATTGATGCCATTGTCGATTGGTTGTCACCACAGGAAGTGGCAGACCGTTATGGTATTAACCTGACGGCAGTCCGTTCCTACGCGCATCGCCACAAGATTCCAACCAAGCGTGAGTATGGATGCACCTACTATTCTCAGAGCCATTTTGATGAACTCCGTCGCACAGACCTCTTGTCCAACGAGAACTATTATACCGTTGAGCAAGTGCAACAGCTCTATGGACTGACCAAAGCTAACATCTGCCACATCGTCAAGGTAAAGCACATTGAAAAGATAAAGGTAGGACGGCTTAATCTCCTGCTCCGTTCTGACGTGGAAAGAGTGATGGAGGAACGGAAAATGTGTGGAATGATGGCTCTTGGATTCTGATTATCTACCATACTGACAGATTATTCAGTGATTATTGGGAATAATCGGAGTCAGCACCGCATCATTGAGTTCCTTTGCACCCGTGGAGAAACGCTCCACCATGATTACTAACAATAAAATATATAAGTATGAGTAACATCTGCAAGACCGTGAGCCTCCGCACACGGAAAATCAAAGGCGGAGAACAGCTATCCTTCTATCTCGACTACTATCCCGGCTATCGGGACGAATCGACTATGAAGGTCATGCGCCATGAATCGCTCGGTATCTACATCTATGCCAAGCCGAAGTCACAACGGGAGAAGGACTACAACGACCGTATGCGAGAGAAGGCAGAAGCCCTACGTTGCCGTCGTTATGAGAGTATCGTGAATGAGAGATACGACTTCTTTGATCGAGATAAGATGAAGGGCGACTTCCTTGCCTACTTCAAGCAAAAGGCAGACAAGAAGAACTGCAAGTGGCAGCACGTCTATAAGCACTTCGCACGTTTCTGTAACTGCAAGTGCCGCTTCGATGAAATCAACGTTGACCTGTGCAACAAGTTCCGTGAGTATCTTCTGAGCGCTCCTCAGACTATCCACACGGAGCACAAACTTCACATCAATAGCGTAGCTGGCTATTGGTCAACATTTCGTGCCGTACTTCATACTGCCTACAGGGAGCACAAGATTATGGAGAATCCCAACGGGTTCTTGGAGCGTATTGACACTATCCCGACAGAGAAAGAACACCTGTCCAAGGATGAACTTGTCAGATTGGCGAACACCCCATGCCAATATCCCGTCTTAAAAACCGCTTTTCTCTTTGCTTGTCTTACTGGACTAAGAAAAAGTGACATCAAGCAACTCACATGGGAGAACATACAGCCCTACGGTGACGGAGGAATGTACGTCACCCTTCGTATGCAGAAGACCAAGGAACTGGTGAACAATCCCATCAGTGACGAAGCTCTGGAACTGATTGGTGAGCGAGGAACTGGTCCTGTTTTTGTTGGTTTTTCAGACAAGATGACACAGGCGCCCTTGAAGAACTGGCTGAAAGCCTCCGGCATCACCAAGAAAATCTCGTTCCATTGCAGTCGTCACACATTCGGCTCGCTTCAGGTGGATGCTGGTACAAGCGTCTATACCGTCCAGCACATGTTAGGGCACAAGAACGTTTCGACCACACAGATTTATGCGAACATGGCAGACGAGAGCAAGCGAGAGTCGGTAAACCGCATCACGCTCAAACCGATGAAGACGGTGCAACTAAAGGTCGTAGGGCAATAACGACTTTCATCTTGTTCTATCGGACACCTATTAATATATATGTATCATCTTTGGGGAGGGGCGTTGCTTCTCCCTTTTTCTTTCCCTTTCGTCATGTCCATCAACATTTTATAGTATGATTATTGGTTCTTTTTTCATACTCGATAGGACCAATTTCTAAACTAATGTAAAAACGTAGTGGATTTTTTGGAAGATTTTGAACTGTCGGGAATAATCGGAGTAACTTTGCAAAGTAAATCGGTCTGCCAGATGCCGGTAGATACTGACAATTCCGACAAGTACAAATCAATAAAATAAAAGGAACTCGAAAGATGAACAACGTAAAATGCAAGACAGAAAACATGGCAGTAAGAGACTACTGCCTTGTTTGGGGATGCCCAGGCTTGGTCATCCTCACCATTTCCCTCTTCGTTTCATTGAAGGTGGGCGACGACTTTGGACAAGACAACTTTGCAAAGTTGGTAACTTTTGTTATATCCAGCGGGCTGCTGGGGACAGTGTATTATCTGTTCCAGTCCGTATTAACAGAAGTGCCACTTAGATTGCAGAACGAGCAATGCGAAGGAACCATACCCCTGACCGACCAAGAAGCGGAAGTAGTAACAGAAGATTCAACGGATAACATGAGTATTGAACAAGTTCATGAATGTCTGGCAGAAGTTCTACCTCAAACAGAATCTGCACATGAACCCTTGTCAGAAGAACTAATAGAGCCGACAGTAGAGGTCTCCGATTCAGCAGAACCGACAAAGGAGGCAACCGATACAATAGAGACGAGTTCAGAACAGCCCGACTTATATGCCCAACGCTGCAAGGAATATCAGCGTGAGCAGGAACAGAAACGTCAGGACACCATCGATGCCATCATGGAATATGTGACCCGTACCATGTCACCATATATCTATGACAATGAGGAATTGGAAAAGCTCCTTGATGCTATCAGGAAGTGGGCCTATGACTGGCAGCATATTCCTGTGCCAATCAGGTTGAAGTCCACTCTTACCACCCTTGACCTACGGCACTTTGTCTGGAATGTAGCCGAGAGACTGGGCAGCAAGAAAGACTATACGGGCGAAGTACGCGCCATCTTCATCAAGAGGATGTTTCCAGACGTGATGAGAGACATAGAACTTGACAGCATCCGCAATTTCAAGTTTCAGCCCGATACTGGCAGCATCGTGATAGACGAGCCGGATAAGGGTGACTATCATTTCCATTTTTGAGTAGATTTTATGTTTAAAAATCAGCGAAATTCAAAAATATTTTCTCGTTTCGCTGATTTTTAAGCCAAAGTTGCATGGGTCTTAAATAACGATTTCATGCCTGTTCTTTATATTCCCCGTTTATTGAGTTTTTCCCAAAACGAGCGCAAATTCCATATTTTTGTGAAAACTCATTTTTAATACCCCTCCACATTTTTCTTTGACAATCCCCCCGATAGTGGGCGAAAGCTGATGCCATCGTATCGGTTTTCGCCCACTATCTGTTTTTTAATCTTCTGTCAAGAGTACCAATAAGCCTTATAGCAGACTTTATTTTCCCTTTTCCCCTATCATCTTTCCTCTTGTAGCCCATTTTTTCTCCAATTATTTCATGTTGATATGATTATTCATGGATTATCGTGAATAATCGGAATCAGCATGGCATCATTGAGTTCCTTTGCAGCCGAATCACCAAAACTGTGATAAATTATGGAAAAAGAAATTCTGACATTCAACGACCTCCCGCAGGTCGTCGCCCAGCTTCGGGATGAGGTGATGGGCATGAGAGCCATGCTGACTAGACAGCAGGCAGAGAGTAGCAAACCAGTAAAGGAGAACCGCCACAAGCCAATGACTGTGGATGAGGCCATTGAGTACACGCACATCCCCAGGGGAACGATGTACATGAAACTGGAAGACGGCACCATCCCGGCCACCAAGCCTGGCAGAAGATGGATCCTGTATCAGGATGAGCTTGACAAATGGCTGGAGACGAAGCGCAGAAATGTCGTCCCGCTGACAGCGGATGAGGAGAATGCTGCAATCCTCGCTTCGCACAAGCGTAAACCAAACAAGTCCAGCTGGCAAACTGACCCTATTGTAGAACCTTCAAAAAGTAACGAACATGAAACCATTTGAAAGAATTCCGTTTTTAGCGAACGTGCTCATCGTAGCATGTTCACGTCCGAATGCCGAAGTAGGCAAACTAGTGAAAGCCGTAGTCACCTATGTAACCGAAGGTACAAGAACAAACCTTGATGACCTTCGCTTGCAAGCCTACTATGATTTGCTCCTACAGGACATTGACTCTATGCGAACAGCAGCAGAAGCGAAAAGCAAGAAATGTAGCGAGAGTGCCAAGTGTAGGACGTCAAGGAATGCAAGTTCACCTGTCATTCCCACGAAGAAAGCGAATGCAGCAAATGTAGCGAACGCAACAACAGCAAAGCCAAAAGCAATTACTGAAACCGTTGTATCATCGCCTGTCGCTGATACCACTAATGTTATTGAAGTTCCAAAAGATTCCGAGCATATTAACGATAGTAGCTATTCTAAGGACTCCAACGGTACTGTTACTTTCAGCGATTTCAACACAAGCGATGTCACTTCTTCCTTTGACCGATTGAAAGTAATCTACAAGAAGATTGGTGACAACGAATCGCAAGCCTTTGGAGTATGGCAGCAACTGAGCGAAAGCGAACGAACGGCAGCATTCGTACATACCCAGCGAATTCAAGGTGACCTAAGTTCACGTTCCTATCTCTACGTTTATCTGCGTGACAAAGAATGGACGAAGGCTACGTCACCTGCCACCCAACAAGGCGATATATCGTGACAACCTTGCAGTCTGTGTGACCTGAGTGGAGGCGTTCGCCGAGAGGGATTCTGAAATAATCCCATAACATAATATGGACTTTTAGATTCGCCGCGCTCCCTTAAAAAGTCCCATTATGCTCTCCGAGGGTTAGACCACCGCTGTAAAGCAGTGCCGCCGCACATGGCAAGAGCCAGAAGCGACAAGCTTCTGTGAGGGAGTGACCCTCTCCCTCAACCCTCCACTCAGGTTCCACCCGAGACCTAATATACTTTTATACATTAACTTCACAACATTAGAACAAAATGAGTAAATCGAGAAACAATATTCCCCGTGCCGCCATCCATGTTGGCGCACCGGCAAAGTCCTTTTCTGCTGCGGAAGGCTACGAGCCCGAACGTCGCGGATGGGATGAAAAGACCTACCAACTGAAGAACCAGGACACAAACAACCATTACGATTTCTCGCGCAAGCATCTCAACTTTGAGATTAACAGCAAAGGCGAAATCGTGCCCCTCGGTTCCAATCCCGTGCCACTTCATGAGCGTTTGCAGAAACGCTTAGACGAGCTTGAATTCAAACCATACATGGATAAGAACAACCCCTTGGGAATCTCCGACAACAGTCCGAACTGTACCGTCGGTATCATCGTCAGTGGTGACCATGATGTACTGACCCGTCTCGCCTTCGGTGACCAAGATGTAGACTTCACCCTTCAAAAGAGCAATGCCCATGTCGTACTGAAACAGGGCATCAAGGACTGGGCATTGGACACCTACCGTTGGGCATGTGATCGCTGTGGAGCGGAGAACATCATCGGATTTGATGTCCATCTTGACGAGACCACACCACACATCCAGATCCAAACCGTCCCTGTTGCCAAGACAAAAGCCAGAGGTCGTGCATCTGCCAAGTATGTACATAAGGACGACCAGTCGAAGATCATCTCACATAAGGAATGGAAGAAGCTGCCAGAAGAAATCCGCTCGAACTTCGTAAGAACAGAAGTCGAACGGAGGGAAAAGGAATGTGTATCGTATGCCCGTGTATGGGGCGAGGACAAATATGCCGTAGGACGAACCTACTATCAGATGCATACTGACTACTACAACGAGGTGGGACGCAAGTATGGTCTGGAGCGTGGTGACGACATCGCTATGCTGCCAGGTGAGGAACGGCGTGAACGTGTTCATAAGAGCAAGGCTGTACTGGAGGCAGAACGTCAGGCCAAGGATGCCATCGCTAAGAACCAAATGGAGAATGAACGTCTGGAAGGTCAGAAGGAAAAGATGGCTGGTGAGGTGCAGGAGATGAAGAGGCAAAAAGAACACCTGGAAGAGCAGAAGGGCAAGCTAGAGGGTGAGATACAAAACAAGGAGCAGCATAAGGAAAAACTGGAAGGCAATATTTCCCAACTGGAAGATTATGCTGGGGCATTGGACATCAAGGAGGAAGACCTGATAGTACCAACCTTGAAAACTGACACACTTGTAAAGAATGCATGGGATGCCATCAATACCGAACTTGAAAAGCCAATCCCTGCATTTGGGCAAAAGGAATGGAGAGAGGAACGGCGGAAGACAATTAAGTTCATCCTTACAGAAATGCAGACTGCACTCATGCAAGCAAAGGAACTCCAGAAGCAGGATATACTGAAACTGGGGAAGGCTCTCTATAACAAAGCTATGCAAAATGTAAGAGCCATCATAGAGCAGAACAAGCAGCTGCAAAAGGAGAACGGCCGGTTAACAGAAGAGAACGATGTCCTCAGAAAGCGGATAGCCTCGATGGACGAGAATGCCATCACCCGACTTCGGGACAAGAAGGATGCAGAAATCAAGGAACTACAGGAGCGACTTGGCAAAGCCGAGTCTGAGGCAATTCGTTCAGGCAATAAAGCATATAGTGAACATCAGCGAGCCGAGAATGTAGAGAATAAAGTCCGGGAAATGCTGGGCATCCCAGAAATCAAGGAAATGTGGGAGAGCATACAGTGGAACAAGAAAGTTTTCTTGAAGCAGATTGATAAATGGATCGAAGATGGTGTTGCTGCCATCAGGGATTATGCAGATGGCAAGGACAACGACTTCCAGCCAAAGCAAGGTAACTCTGTTGCATGGGGTATCATTGCCGAGGCATTCAGGTATGGCCTTGACCCGACCGACGAAAAGCAACGCAGGATAGCTGCCGCCTATCTGTTAGAGAAGGTATCGTGGACTGGCATCGCATCAGAATACAAAAGAGAACTCACCGCTGCCCGAACCAGACAACTCTGCGATGCAATGACGGTCACAAAAGACTTGATGGCGAACTTACTCCTTGCCGCTGGCGGTAGAGGCGGTATCAGCACAGGCGGTGGCGGTTCTACCAGCGAACTTACCAACTGGGACGGCACAAAGAAAAAGACTGGCTGGGGTATTGGATAGGCCCATAGATAACATTAGAAAGAATAATATGATGACATCAATAAAGGTAAAGTTCAGGCCATCCACAGTGGATGGCAAGGAGGGAGGTCTCTATTTCCAGATTATCCACAATCGGGTAGTCAGGCAGTTGAACACTGATTACAAAGTCTTTGCAGAGGAATGGGATGCCGAGTCTGAAAGCGTTATCGTAAATGGCAACCGCTCCAACCTCCTGTTGGGTATTCAAGAACGTCTGACATGGGATGTGTCCCGTATTGAAAAGGTCGTCCGCTCATTGGAAACGGAGCGTCGTCGGTTCACAGCTGACGATGTGATTACTATGTTCCATAAACTGACCAAGGAGTCCTCCCTCTTTACCTTTATGCATGGTGTCATAGCTCAACTGAAACAGTTGGGAAAAGTCCGCACGTCGGAAACCTATACTGCTACACTCAATAGCTTTATGGCATTCCGCAGTGACCAGGATGTGCCACTTGATGGCATCAGTTCTGATTTGATGCTTCTCTATGAAGCCTATCTAAAAGCAAGAGGTGTTCGCATGAACACCATATCGTTCTATATGCGTAATCTTCGAGCGGTCTATAATCGAGCAGTGGAGAAAGGATTGACGGCTCAGAACTATCCATTCCGTCACGTCTATACGGGAGTGGACAAGACCGTGAAGCGAGCAATACCTATTAAGGATATCAAAGCCTTGAAGGAGTTGGACTTGTCCATGAAACCATCATTGGACTTCGCCCGCGATATGTTCATGTTCAGCTTTTACACAAGAGGAATGTCTTTCGTTGATATGGCATACCTCAGAAAGACAGACCTTCAAAACGGTATTCTGACCTATCGCAGACGAAAGACAGGTCAGGAGCTGACCATCAAGTGGGAGAAGTGCATGGCTGAGATAGTCACTAAGTACCCTGAAAAACAAACAGACTTTCTTCTCCCTATCATCAAAGAGCAAGGAAATGAGCGAAGGCAATATGACAATGCCCTGCATCTTGTTAATTATCGCCTGAAGGAGCTATCTACTATGCTGAAACTCCAGCGACCACTAACTATGTACGTAGCTCGTCATTCATGGGCGAGTGCAGCCAAGGCAAAGAATGTACCTCTGTCAGTAATCAGCGAAGGAATGGGACATGACTCCGAGGCGACGACGCAGATATACCTCGCTTCGTTGGAAACTTCGGTCGTTGATAAAGCAAACAAGATGATTCTGGGATTGTTGTAAACAAGAATTTGTTTAGCAAATTTCTCAATCTCTTCCTAAGAGACGGATATTTGGCTACAAAGGTACTTATTTTATTGTGAAATCCACCTTATTAAATAAGAAAACCGACTTTATACATGCCACTTTTTCACTTTGTTTAGCAAAAACAGGTAGAAATAGCCCATGAAACTGTGAAATAAAAGGGCTTTTTGTTTCTCTACGTCTCTTAGGAAGAGACGAATGGATATTGCTCGACAAAGACCCAGAAGCCGATAGGCAAAAACATAATAGAACTCCCTCGTAGTGTAGCAAAAGGTTTGGTCGCCTGTCGAGACACTGCGTAGGGAGTTTCTACGTTAAAGATGGAACTACCGAAGCAATTCGACAATATAACTCTAAGGGTCATTGATGACTTGAAAGCCACGCTTAAAAACGGCTCTAAAGTTTCTATGGCTGCTGCTTCCTTCTCTATCTACGCTTTTGAAGCCTTGCAGAAGGAACTGGAGCAGGTTGACGAATTGCGGTTTATCTTCACCTCCCCCACGTTCAACAAGGAACGGGCAAAGAAACAGAAGCGAGAGTTCTATATCCCAAAACTGAACCGTGAACGCACGCTGTATGGCTCTGACTTTGAAATAAAACTGCGTAACAACCTTACGCAACGTGCCATTGCCAAAGAGTGTGCTGATTGGATTCGTCAGAAGGTACGCTTCAAGACAAATGTATCGCAGATGCAGATGCCGGGGTTCCTGAATGTGAAAACTGACGGCGAGTTAATGACCTACATGCCGTTCAATGAGTTCACGACAACGGAACTGGGCTGTGAACGTGGCAACAACATCTTCCAACTGATACAACGTTTGCCGTCACCAATAAGTGATGCTTACCTGAAGAACTTCAATGATTTCTGGCAGGACAAAAAGAACTTCGCCGACGTGACAGAGACCATCATTGAGAACATCGAAAATGTGTACAAGGAGAATGCGCCAGACTTTATCTATTTTGTCACGCTCTACAATATTTTCAATGAGTTTTTGGAAGACATCAGCGAAGATGTGCTGCCGAATGAAGCAACGGGTTTCAAGTCCTCACAGATTTGGAATAAGCTCTACAACTTCCAGAAGGACGCAGCACTGGCCATCATCAATAAGCTGGAGACATACAACGGCTGCATCCTTGCGGACAGTGTGGGTCTCGGTAAGACATTCACCGCCCTTTCGGTCATCAAGTATTACGAGAACCGCAATAAGTCGGTGCTCGTCTTGTGCCCGAAGAAATTGTACGACAACTGGAATACCTACAAGAGCAACTACAAGAATAATCCTCTGGAGAAAGACCGTCTTCGTTATGATGTACTCTTCCACACCGACCTCAGCCGTGAGTCGGGCAAGAGCAATGGCCTTGACCTCGCACTGCTGAACTGGGGAAATTATGATCTTATCGTGATTGACGAAAGCCATAACTTCCGCAATGGTGGGAAGATTACGACGGACGAAGACGACGAGAACCCACGCGAGAACCGCTACCTGCGGCTGATGAATAAAGTCATCCGCGCCGGAGTAAGGACTAAAGTCTTGATGCTCTCGGCCACACCGGTCAACAATCGCTTCAATGACCTGAAGAACCAACTCCAGCTTGCCTACGAGGGCAGACAGGAGCTTATCAATGATAAGTTGGAGGTGGACCGTCCTATCGAGGACATCTTCCGCTCTGCTCAGGCTCAATACAATGCCTGGTCGAAGATTGATGACCCGAAGGAGCGTACGGCTGAGCGTTTGTTGGATATGCTTTCGTTCGACTTCTTCCAGGTGCTCGATGCTGTCACCATCGCACGAAGCAGAAAGCATATTGAGAAATACTACGATACGGCAGACATCGGGAAGTTCCCGACACGTCTGCGCCCCATATCCAAGCGTCCCAAACTGACCGACCTCGACGAGGCTATCACCTACAAGGAGATTTCGGGTCAGTTGGACGACCTGAATTTGGGTGTATATGCACCTTCGGACTATATCTTGCCGTCGATGCGCTCTAAGTATGAAATTGACAAGGATGGCGAAGGCTCACACCTCGGAATGTCTGGACGTGAGAAAGGTCTGAAAAAGCTCATGGCTATCAATCTGCTGAAGCGACTGGAGTCTTCCGTCAATTCTTTCCGTTTGACGCTCACACGCATCAAGGAGCAGATTGATGAAACGCTGCAAGCGATTGACCTTTTCCTCGAAACAAGGCAGAACGCTAACCTTTCCCTGCAAACTCTGGAGAGTATGCTGGACGGTGATGAGAGCGAGAATGACTTCCTCGTGGGTGGAAAGAAAACGCGTGTAGCTCTTGCCGACATGGATTGCCGCTCTTGGAAGCGTGACTTGATAGCCGACCAGGAAATCATCGGTCTGCTGCTGGTCATGCTCCGCGACATCACACCTGAGCACGACAGCAAACTGCAGATGCTCGTGGATAACCTTAGGGATAAGTTTGCTCATCCTATCAATGGCGATAACAGGAAGGTCATCATCTTCACAGCTTTCTCTGATACGGCTGAATACCTTTACAAGTACCTCGCCCCTGCCATCATGGAGAAGGCTGGACTGCACACAGGACTTGTTACAGGCAATGGCGTTGCTTCCACCATCAAGGGCGTACCTGCTGAGTTCAATACAATTCTCACACTTTTCTCTCCCATATCAAAGGAGGCTGACAAGTTACTGCCTAAAGAGAAGCAGGAGATTGACGTGCTGATTGCCACGGACTGTATCTCTGAAGGTCAGAACTTGCAGGATTGCGACTACCTCATTAACTATGATATTCACTGGAACCCAGTGCGCATCATTCAGCGATTCGGTCGTGTCGATCGTATCGGCTCGCGCAATGAGGTTATTCAGCTGGTGAACTATTGGCCGGACATAGAACTGGATGACTACCTTCGCCTGAAGGGTCGCGTGGAAGCACGCATGACAGGCGTGAACATCACTGGCGCAGGTAACAGCAATGTCCTGCTTTCCGACGAGGAGCAGGCGGATCTTGACTACCGCAAGAGCCAGTTGCAACGGCTTCAGGAGGAAGTCGTGGACTTGGAGGATATGGACACGGGTATCAATATCATGGACTTAGGCTTGAATGAGTTCCGTCTGGACTTGTTGGCTTACATGAAAGACAATCCCGATATTGAACATACACCTTTCGGCATGTGTGCCGTTGTTCCTGCTAGCGAACAGGCTAAGCCTGGCGTTATCTTCATACTGAAGAACAGGAACAATGCCGTGAATATCGGTAGGCAGAATCTCCTGCATCCGTTCTATATGGTGTATCTGTCTGATGATGGGGAGCCTATCATCAATCATCTTTCACCGAAGCGGCTGCTGGACATCATGCGCCTTTCATGCAAGGGTAAGACGGAGCCGATACTTGAGCTTTGCCATGCCTTCAACAAAGAAACAAAGGACGGGCGCAAGATGCAGCACTATAGCGAGCTGCTGCAAAAGGCTGTCGGTACCATCGTGGAACAGAAGGAGGAAAGCGACCTCGAAAGCCTGTTCTCTTTCGGAGAAACAACGGCTCTCGTAGATGACATCAAGGGGCTTGATGACTTCGAGCTGATTTGCTTCCTGGTAATAAAGGAGGGAGGTGCCCGTGGATAACATTCTTCACTATCCACAAAGCACCATCGTCAATCGGGTGGTTCCGAAGACGATGTTCTACAAGTTCATGGAAGTGAATCCTCGCATGAAGGTGCGCTTCGTCAATGATGTAGTCAACATCACGTGGCTCTACAAGTTGTCGGCAGGCACGCTCAACGTGACGGACACGGAGGAGATGAAGGAAATCGAGGTGTTTGTGGTAAACCTCAAACAGCCCGATTGTCCGACAGACTTGTTCACCTTCATTGATACGAACATGCCCCACCACATCGTCTTTGTCCTGGTACATGATAACAGTGCTATGCTGCTCATCAACTACAAGGACTGGACGGACGACACGCACACGAAATTCCGCATACGACAGGCGTTCGCGTCGCCATGGGTGCCAATGGCCGACCTTGAACTTACTGTACAAGGACAGTCATTGCCTCGTATCTATGACAACTTCGTGGCGCAGGTATCGGGCATTGGTGAGCACAAGGCTGGTGCCATGGCTGACATAGTGGCACTGAAGGCGAAAATCTCAAAAGCTGAATCAGAGCTGGAGAGTCTTCAGAAGAAGATGCGTAAGGAGCCACAGCTTGACCGACAGCTTGCTATGAATAAGCAGGTGAAGGCGAAGCGCAAGGAATTAGATAATCTCAAAAAGAAACTGGAGGAATTGAAATAATGGCTAAAGAACCCAATACATATCATCACATTGTGCCTCAATGTTATCTTAAGAATTTTGCCGTTAAAGGTAAATCTGATTTTGTGTATGTATATGATAAAGTACAGAATAAGTCTTATACAAAAGCAATTAAAGACATTGCTGGAATAGATGACTTCTATACGATATCTCCGGAATTTAATGATGGAACATTTGATTCCAAGGTTATTGAAACCAGCTACCTCGCAGGTGATGTAGAAGGTAAATACTCAAAAGTTCTGAATGAAACCATTGAAAGCATTAAAAATGGTTCGCAGATTACAGATAACCTCAAAATGGGATTAGCCATACATATTGCGATTCAATTTCTTCGAACCAAAGAAGTACGCGAGAAAGATGAACAATCCTTAAATGATTTCTTACCTGATTTCATTGAACTATTCAAGGAGGGGCTTTCATTAGAAAAGAAAGATCCTAAAATAGCAGAGCTTAATATTTCTTATAAATATGACTCTGCGATGCACCATTTCCGTTCTTCTTTTGGGAATGAAGAAATCATAAACATATTTGCGGGGCAGTTGGCTTCAAACTATTGGAACTTCTACTATTCCACAACACCCGTTTTTTACACATCACACTTCCCTATAGTTGTAAGTCCACATGTGCCAAATGCACGACCTTTGTGTTTAGGACTTACTCAGTATGGTGCAGAACTATCATTCCCCATCTCTCCAAACATTGTGTTGGTTATTTGGGAGAAAGATTATTTCAAAGAAAAAGCATCTACAGATGGAAACATTGTCGTTGCGACAGACGAGGATATCCGAAAATATAATTGGATGAGGTATCTATATGCAGAACAAGTGTATTCACACACGAATGACTTTTCAGCTTTGGACTTCATCTACAAGTTAAACGGCAAACATGAATTTTTTAAATACAAATAAATATATGGAACAGCCAAAACACATTGATATGCAAACGCCGAATGGCGCACAACTTAATCTTGATGCTCTCTACCAGATTGCGCCCTCTTGCTTCACGGAAGCAAAGGGTGAAGACGGTGAGGTTCATCGCGTAGTAGATTTCAATAAACTTCGTCTTCTTTTAGGTGACCAGACAGTGGAAGATGCCCCGGAAGTCTATGACTTTACTTGGGTGGGCAAACGTGCTGCCTTGCAAGAGGCTGCTGCACCTATCAACAAGACGTTGCGCCCCTGTCCCGGAGAAAGTGTGGACTGGGAGAATACACAAAATCTTTATATCGAAGGCGACAACCTCGAAGTGCTGAAACTGCTCCAGAACTCGTATATGGGCAAGGTCAAGATGATTTACATTGACCCGCCATATAACACGGGCAATGATTTTGTGTATCATGATGACTTTGCACAGTCGGCTGAGGAATATGATGAAAGCAGCTGTGACGAGGAAGGGAACCGTTATTTCAGAAATACAGAAACAAGTAGTAGGGGGCGGTTTCACTCTGACTGGTGCTCCATGATATACGCGAGGTTAATGATAGCAAGAACATTAATGGCTGAAGATGGAGTTATATTCATATCTATGGATGATAACGAATATGAGAATCTTAAAAAGATTTCCGATGAAATCTTTGGAAGTGATAATTACCAAGCTACGATGAATGTTCAAGTAAGATATGGAGAAAAAAGCTTAAACGAAGAAAAACCTTTTAAGCCAATGCTTGAATATGTACTTGTCTATGCTAAAAATGCTAAATCCTTTAATCCTAATAGACCTACAGAGCAGTATGGCTTAGAAAAATTTGTATATGAGATAAAAGAGCTTTGTGATGGAACTCCTTTTAATATAAATGGGCAAGATGTTATCCTGTTTAAAAAAGGAGAATGGGAAGTTTCAAAGCATGATGAAGGCTCATTGTCATATCTTAAAGACACATGGATATCAGGGAGTGTATATACCAATATGAGCTATGGACAAGTTTTCCAAAAAGTAGTAGAACCTCGTGTCAGTTCCGATGGATTTGGATGTTTATATAAAGTTTTAGGAAGGGGCGAAGATGGGCTTGGCTATCGATATTATACAGGTCCACAAAAAGCAACTGCTACAAGGGGGAAAATGTTTTCAGGTGTTCCTCTTTCAAGGGTACAAGAAATTGAAAATGGTACAGGTTCATTAAGATTTAAACCGATCTTGTGCTTCAACGACTATAGTGCAGATTTTGGAAATATTAGACATGAAGGAGGTATACCATTTAACAGTGGAAAGAAACCCGTTAAAATGCTCACACACCTAATTAACCTCCAACAAGATAAGAATTGTATTGTAATGGATTTCTTTTCTGGTTCTGCATCAACAGCACACGCTGTGTTCCAACAAAATTTAAATGATGGAGGGAAAAGATCTTTTATCATGGTGCAAATACCTGAAGAAATTGAAGAAAAGAATGAATTAAGAAAAGAGGGATTTACGAATATCTGTGAGGTCGGGAAGGAGCGCATCCGTCGAGCAGGGAAGAAAATCAAGGAAGAAAGTCCATTGACTACACAAGACCTTGATATAGGTTTCCGTGTGTTCAAGTGTGAAGACAGCAACTATAAGGAGGTTGCTTTTGCTCCGAAGGACTATACGCAGGACATGTTGGCTGGTTTGCTTGACAACATCAAGGAAGACCGCACAGACCTTGACCTGCTCTTTGATTGTTTGCTCCGTTGGGGCGTGGAGTTGTCGATGCCTTTGTCATCGCAAAAGGTGGACGGCTGCACCATACACAATGTGAATGATGGCGACCTCGTGGCTTGCTTCGATGGCAATGTCACGGAGAAGGTGATTGACGCAATCGCTGCACTCTCTCCTGTGCGTGTTGTCTTCCGTGACAGCAGTTTCAACGAAGCAGCACAGAAGATGAATCTTTTTGAACTCTTCAAGCAGAAATGCGACTGGACAGATGAAGAGGTGAAGAATAATGTTCGTGTCATCTAATCCAAGTATTACTATGGCTAAGAAATTGACACTTAAATTCAAGAACCAGCAGTTCCAGACGGATGCTGCGCGTGCCGTGACGGATGTGTTCCGTGGGCAGCGCAATCAGGCAATGGTGGAGTTTACGCATGACATGGGACGGAGTTCCGACGGTGCTCAGGATCTCTTCGATGTGGTGGGCTTCCGCAATCAGCCTGTTACCGTTCCAGCTGGGCAGTTGCTGGAGAATATTCGGGCGATACAGATGCCGGCACAGTTGCGTCCATCGGAATCGATAGACACTAACGACCTGCGCCTGACAATCGAAATGGAAACGGGTACGGGAAAAACTTACACCTACATCAAGACGATGTATGAATTGAACAAGCTCTATGGGTGGAGTAAGTTCATCATCGTGGTACCGAGCATCGCCATTCGTGAGGGTGTGATGCGCTCCTTTGAGATAATGAAGGAGCATTTCAAATTTGAGTATGAAAAAGAGATAACTCCTTTTATATATGACTCTAAGCAGCTGACAAAGATTGACCAGTTCGCCAGTGACAGCAATATGCACGTCATGATTATCAACACGCAAGCTTTCGCTGCCCGTGGTGAGGATGCACGTCGCATCTACATGAAGTTGGATGCTTTCCGCAGTCGTAAGCCTATTGATGTGATTGCCGCCACAAATCCTATTCTTATCATCGACGAGCCTCAGTCGGTGCTGGGTGCGGACAAGAAGAATGCCACACGCAACCGACTGAAGGAGTTTAACCCCCTCTTCACGCTGCTCTATAGTGCAACACACCGAGCGGACGACGTCGTGAACATGGTGTATCGCCTTGATGCCATGGATGCCTACAACAAAAAACTGGTGAAGAAAATCTTCGTCAAAGGTGTAGAGCAAAAAGGCAGTACCGCCACAAATGGCTATCTGTGTTTGGAGGCAATTGAACTATCCGCTGGCAATCCTCGTGCTCGTATCCGCTTCGAGCAGAAAACGAAGTCGGGCATCAGACAGGTGGTGAAGTCTGTTGATGAGAAGTTTGATATCTACGCCAATTCTGGCGAACTGGAGGAATATCGCAACGGCTACCGCATTGAGCATATAGATGGCTTCCGTCGTGTAATACGTCTGCTGAATGAGCAGGAACTGGCTGAGAACGACATGGTAGGTGCAGTGAACACAGCCTTGGTTCGTCGTACTCAGATACGCGAAACTATCCTTTCACATATAGAAAAAGAGCGACAACTTTTCAAACGTGGCATCAAGTGTCTTTCATTGTTCTTCATAGACCATGTGGATAACTATCGTATCTACAATGCTGGCGGTGGAACATCGAAAGGTGAGTTCGCACAAATCTTCGAGGAAGAATATAATAACATCGTGGGCAGTCTGCAACTGGAATTTGCAGACGATCCCGAATATATAGCCTACCTCAAACGCTTCACGGCTGAACAGGTACATAATGGCTACTTCTCAAAGGATAAGAAAGGTCATTATGTGCAGCCGAAAGCAAAAGAACTAAGCGAAGGTAGTAATGATGCAGAAGCTTACGACCTGATTATGAAAGATAAGGAACGTCTGCTTTCTTTTGAGGAGCCGACACGCTTTATATTCTCGCACTCAGCACTGAAAGAAGGTTGGGATAATCCTAACGTCTTCCAGATTTGCACGTTAAAGGACTCTGACAATACCACGAAGAAACGTCAAGAGGTGGGACGTGGTATGCGTCTGTGCGTGAATAAGGATGGTGAGCGACAGGATGAGAGTGTGCTGCATGGTGGCGTGTTCGAGGTGAACGCATTGACAATTATTGCTAGTGAATCGTACTCGAACTTTGCTGGCAAACTCCAGACGGAGATTGCGGAGGCTGTTGGCGACCGCCCAATAAAGGTAACGCCATCGCTCTTCGAGGGATTGCTTGTCACAAACGCTCGTGGAGAACAGAAGAAACTCAACGACGACGAAGCACAAGACTTGCTCTTCACGCTACGCATGAAGAACTACGTTACTAAGCAAGGTCAACTCACACAGCAGTATCACGATGACAAAAAGCAAGGCGTGCTTGATCTTGGCGAATACAACGAATACAAAAGCGATATTGAAAAACGTCTTGATGCTGTATTCAATCCTGATGCAGTCAAACCTGAGAACGCCCGTCAGACGAAGGAGGCTCACTTTGACAAGAAGAAATTCTCTTCAAAGCAGTTCCAGGATATGTGGAAGAAAATCAACCAACAGACATACTACACAGTTGATTTCAAGACAGACGAACTGATAGAGAAAGCAGTCATTGCACTCGACCATCACCTTGTGGTATCAGAGATACGCATTGAGGTGGTTGAGGGTACGCTGGGCAATGAGATTAAGAACAAGGAGAAGCTGCAGCAGGGCGAAGCCATGAAGATAAGCGGCACTCATACGCAGAATGTTCGTGAGCTGATAGGAAGCCGTGTAAAATACGACCTGATCGGCAAACTGGTAGAGAACACGGGCTTAACACGCCGTGCTATCGTCACCATCTTGCAGAAGATAAGTCCGAAGACATTCCTTCAGTTCCAAAGCAACCCAGAAGAGTTTATTATCAAGGCTGGCAACATCATCAATGAGTGTAAAGCTATTGCTGTGATTGAGCATGTGAAATACCACAAACTCAATCAGGAGTTTGATAGCGACATTTTCAGCGCATCGGCTCTGAAAGGTCGTTTGGGCGTGAACGCTATGGAGTCGCACAAATCTCTCTACGACCTTGTGGTAGTTGACTCAAAAGGCATAGAGATGGACTTCGCTAATCAGTTGGAATCACGTAATGAGGTTGCTGTCTATACGAAACTGCCCAATGGTTTCTATATCAACACGCCTGTTGGTCACTATAATCCCGACTGGGCTGTGGTATTCCATGAGGGTAGTGACATTAAGCACATCTACTTTGTGGCTGAAACGAAAGGCTACGACAAAGATAGCCTGAAAGACTATCGTCGTGCAGAAAGCGTAAAGATTGAATGCGCCAGTCGGCACTTCGCTACAATCTCTGATAGTCACGTCACATACGATGTGGTAAAAAACTACGATGAGCTTTGGGATATTATCACAAAACCATAAGAATTTAACTCAGTTCTGTAATTTAATTTCGGGCGGAAACTGCGATATTTTGCAAGTTTCCGCCCGAGATGTTTATACACTTAATCAGTAAACATTAATTCTCCTTGTAGGTTAATATAACGTATATCTATATCTACCCCAGCCAAAGTTCTCCTAATAACTTCATCGGATGTAGACTTAGGTATTGCCAATGCTAAGAATTGCGTAGCTCTAGAACAAGCCACATAAATCATTCTCTGCCCCTCACTCATTACCCTTATTGGATCCTGCGGAAAATCATTCAATGAAATGTTCTGTCCCCTACTGTCTGATGACAGGAAAAGCAGTACTGCATCCAAAGTTGCACCCTTCACAGCATGTATTGTGTCTATACTCTTATGGTATTCGCTGCCTTTATCCTTTGACTGATGGAATCGTTCAACTGGCACATCTGCCATTTCCCTCATCCGATAGCCTGTCTTTCGCTGATAAGGGACAAAAGCCGGATTATTATCCAGAGCCCAATACTCTTTTAGCAATGCGCATGTCTGCTCAGTCCATTCTTTAAAGCTCAATGAGAACGAAGGTATCTGTTTCAAAAAGCCAAATATCCTTGTATTCCATTCTATATCATGTTCAATCTCATAGATAAACTTTCTCCTTTCTTCTGGATTGTCTCCAACTATTAGTCCTGAAAGCACCATACGTACTTTACGGAAAGCACAATCCATATCTTCTGCCTCAAAAGCGAATACCGCGTCTATTAGCATATAAGGCTCTTCAGACTTCCAGTATCTAAAGTCAACATCCTTCACCCCTGCCAATTTCTTGCATTTATTCACTCCTCGGGCCAGAATAATCCTGTTGGATAACCCATTTGCCTCACAAACTTGATAGAAATCCTGAATTATATCCCTCACATTGCCATCATCGTACTTGTAAACGATTATCGGAATACCTTTATCCTCAACACCATGTGAAGTAATTGCGGGGACATCACTAGATTTCAGCTTGCTATACAGGTCGATAATCCTTTGGTTCGACCTCCTGCATTCCGACATGGGCAGTACATTCCAGCCTTCTTCTGCCATCAAAGCCTGTAGTAACTCCGGCTTGGCACTATTGAAGCCATAGATTGACTGGCAAATATCACCCACGAACTCCAGGTTTCTCAGACCTGCCGCTTTCAGTAGTTTGAAGAACTCAAAATGCAATTCTGAATTGTCTTGCGCCTCATCAACAATAATGTATGGAAATCTTGTAACAAGTGCTTTTGCGATATTCTGATGATGTTCCAAAATATTGCAAGCCATCCACAAAGCATCACTACTGGTGATAAACCCTTTTCCCAACCTATACGTAAAGACAGCTTCACAGTAGGCAGCCTCTCTGTCATTTGTCACTTCGTTGTGATTCCAAAAGAATCCGTTCTTACTACGAGAAACTTTTGCAGGCGTCTTTCTGTGTACTATGTCCGAGTATTGTCTAAGTTGAGGTGCAACAAACGTCCTCCAAGTCCCTTTCACTAGAACATTGTTGAAATGCATCCTCTCCAATACTTCTACCTCATTAACAATGATAGGTTTCTTCTTGCAGACATCGCATAGATACCAAAAAGGCAGCACCACATATTGCATGATAAAGCTGTCAATGGTCAATACCTCGTTCGGGAAGGTCAGCCGCTCTTCATGCATCACCCTGTACTTCTGCTTTAATTCAGCACATGCCTTGTTGGTAAAAGACAAGCAGGCAAATCCGGTATGTGCCCCATATTGTTCACGACAAAAACGAGACACAGCCAGAAGCTTCCTGACGATGCTTGTTGTTTTACCACTACCGGGACATGCACTCAAAATGGTGTATCCACGGGCATCAAGATATGCTTGTCTTTGTGGTGTGACTTCATATTCCATACTTATTGTACCAGATGGTTGATAGCCGTTTGTATATATGAAGGGACTGTGAACTTAACATCACCCCCTGCATCAATCTTATCCCGCAAGAAGGTGTTCAGCGTTTGTGCAAATCCAGCCTTTCCCGGCAGACATTTCCATAAAAGCAGGGCTACATTCTGTTGTTCTTCATCGTTCAAGTCGCGTTCTCCAAGACCGTTGATATATGCTTCCACTTTTCCGATACCGTCTGCATTCTCACTCCTTATAAGCTCATACAACCATGTTCCTTTGGTTGCCTCCTGCCCTGCAAAAACATTAGCCTTGCAAATCTGATACTCCAATGTCTTCACACCCGAGCAAATCTTTATTCCTGCCTGACCATTAGCCATCGCATTCATATTGTTCACACGGCCATTCATGCTCCCAGCGTTGATACCGTTTCTCAGTACAGCCAATTGAGCATAATCATTAGCACAAAGTGCATCCAGATTATACTCCTTATCCTTAGAACTGGTAAATTGATCCTCGTCTGTGATAAATGCGGCCCTCATCGGTAGTCTCACTTTATCATTCGACGAGTTAAACAACATCAAGAACTGATAAAAAGCCGTTCCGTCCGTATCTACAATCTCTATCTGGTTATCTATGAGAGATTTCCCCATCAATTTAGAGAAGGTCTCCATCAACTGACATTCTGAAATACCTTCAATAAACAAACATCCATTGGAGAACAGCAACTGTGAACGAGTCACATCAAAATACCGTGCAATCATTTTACGATATAACTTCACCTCGTTATCCGTCAGCTTCCTGTTATGGTTTGATACATCTCGAATGATATTTTCCGTATGACGGTTCACAAAACTATCACCAACATGATAAGCGGCATTATCCTTCAGCAAAATCAGGTTCTCCAAAGGTATCTTTGATGTCAGTGTAGGCGAATGTGTAGTTATAAACGTCTGACTATTCTCGCTGTCATCAGCATTCTTCAAAAAATTGTATAGATTCACCTGTAGCTGAGGATGAAGGTGAGCTTCAGGTTCCTCTATCAAAAGGGCATAAATACTGACAGCATCATCTACATGACATTCCTTGATGTCACTGAGAACCGATGCTATGTATATCAAGTTGTTAAATCCTAGGCTATTCTGTGTTAGCAAAAACCCTTGCTTGTCTGCAGCGGCATAAGGTAGAAAGGGCTTAATAATGTTCACGATATATTCAATCCTGTTCTGCTCTATATGCAGCTCTACATCTTTAAGGACTGTCCTGCTTATTTGAACCAGATTGTCGTTGATACCCGTCTGAGTTTCTCTGACTTCTTGTCTCTGTAGTAGTTGGTCATTAGCTCTATCTACAATACTCTTCACATCATCCTCAGAACCTGCCCTATCTATTTTTCTTTTAATCACTCTACCAAGCAGGTTGTTGCGGGTACTCATCAAGTCTCGCGTACTGTCACGCAATGCGCCAAGATAATAAGGATGGAAGTAATGAAATGTATCCCAGTCTGCACGAAGACCATTATCTTCATTGCCCGTGATATAAGAAGAAACGATTCTTCCCTTTTCCTTCATCTCAAAACACAGATGAACCCTGGCAACCATAGTACCATCATCCTTTCGGTCCAAATACTGATAGAATGCCCCTTCTTGCTGTGCTGACAGTCCCTCAAACAGATAGCATATATCTATCTTTGCTGAGGGTGTTACCGTTGTTGAGCCATCTACATTACTTGTTACTTCTACATAGAAGTCCTCTTTAGTAATCTCAATGTCACGATTCGGTTCACCCCATGCATAGAACAGACGAATAGCATCTATCAAAGAAGTCTTTAACTGCCCATTGGCTCCGATAATTACGTTCAAATTCTTATCGAATTCCACTAGTAGTTCTTTTATTCCCCGAAAGTTCTTTATATAGATTTTACTTAGATACATAAATTTTTTATAATACCAATAATCTTAATAGTATTCATTCCTTTATTCTCATTCTGCAGCAGATTCGGCCATTGCTAGTTCTGCGGTTTCTGTATCATTCCTAAAATTACGTTTGAATTTTCGGTCTAACCACATAACCTTCTTTACAGGTTCCTCATTATATATAAGATTTAGATATGTAGATGGGATCCCATAACCCTCACATAACATGCTTTCTAAGGCTTCTTCTCGAATGTCCTGTTCTTTTGTAAAGGGGAATACGTTACTATCATCATCTGTTGCTAATAAGTTATGGCCATCAAATGATATGCTCTTTACTACAGACATTTCCATCGGGTCAGTCCATATTGGATCTACCATTTCCTTGTTCAATTTCACGTTTATAGAAACCTTTGTCGGTTCTGGGCTTGGAACAAAAATAAGGAATGGTGAAAAGCCTTGTAACAATTCATGTATGAAAGCAAATGAACTTTTCAATGATTCAATATTTGCATGCTGTAACAGTTCATTGAGAAAAGTAATCTTAAAGTTCTTATAGCGGAATTGCCCATCTTTATTAAAATAAATTTCAAAAAGAATTCCGTTCAAAAGATGATTCTTGCCTTCAATACTGTATTCCTCTAACAGATTGCTATCTGTAATGGCATCTCTGGCACCATGCGAACCTCCTACAGCTGCTTGTAGCAAGTTTCTTCCTATAATAAATAGTTGATTCTTATCCAATTTATTGGGGGTAATCCTTTTGAATAGTGCTACACCATCATTTTGTTCGTACCAGTTATATGATTTAAGTTTTTTGATAATGGGTGCTATAACATTATCTGTCATGGTATATTGTGCATCTCTCAGCACCATGCTATCATAGCCAACATCATCAACATGTACCATTTTTCCGCTATTAAAAGAGAAGGAACCAATTAACGAAGTATGTTCCCAACTTGTTTTCTTGCCGCCAGTCATTGCATCTACAGTAGAGCGTACTTTCTTAAAGAAAGTTTCTATCTCTATTCCTTCTTCTTTTAGGTGCTTTAGTAAAGCGCCCGTATATACACTATGACCGTCCATTCCAAAATCATCTGCTTTTTCACCAGGAGAAGTGGAATAGGCTATCAATGTACCTTTAGGTGCAAATAGGGGTGCTAAATTAACAGAACCCCAACCTCTTTCTTTTCCTTCAAAAGGATTATTCCTACATGCATCAATAATGACGATTATCATTTTGCATTTGGTTTCATGCAATTCTCTTATACATTCCTGTAGGTCAATGGAATATCGTATTGTGGTTTTCGCAAGTTCTCCTATCGGGGTGTTGCGCATGATTAGATAATTTTTCCCGTCTATCTCTACGCCATGTCCAGAGAAGTATAAAACGCCTACCTCATAGTGTCCGAGTTCTGACTTGAAATTATCAAAAAGTTCATCGAATCTATCCGTGTCTATATTGTATGCTTCTGGCATCATCATAAAGCCCAAATCTTTAAATGCTTCATAAATGCCTTTTGCATCATTAACTGCATTGTCTAAATCAGGCTTAACTTGGTCGTAATGGTCGTTACCAACCACTAATGCCTTTCCTCTATAATACACTTTCTTTGGCTGTACCTGCATATCTTGTTTTTCAATGTTTGTATTATACTGTTTTCTTGTTGTGTCATCATCATCTTAGGCAGGAATCCTCCTCAGTTTCAGCACGAAGTGGAAGTTCTTTACCAAATGCCTCCACCTCTTCAGCTACGACTTTCTTCAATTCTTCCTGTGGAACAATCAACTGATAGTCTGCCACACCTATGGGTTTGCCCATCTCTTCCAATGCCAATTCGACTTCTACGCGATCTTTTTCAGCACATAATATGATGCCAATAGAACGATTCTCGTCTTCCCTACGTTCCAACCGGTCAAGTAATGACAGGTAGTAGTTCATCTTGCCAGCATATTCTGGTCTAAATTCGCCAATTTTCAAATCAATGGCAACAAGGCAATGCAGGGCACGGTGGAAAAAAAGCATATCGACCTTACTCCGTTTTCCATTATATTCAAGTACGTGCTGATTGCCAATATAAGTGAAGCCTTTGCCAAGTTCCAAAAGGAATTGCTTTACCTTCTCTACCAGTCGGGCTTCAAGTTCCGTTTCCAAGATGGGGTCTTTAACCCCAAGGAATCCCAGATTATAACCGCTTCGGAACACTTCATTGGCAAACATTGCCTGAGTGGCAGGTAGTGTCTGCTCGAAGTTGTTGTCCGATGGCTCATTCTTTCTCTTGTGCATCTGCAAAGAGATGGCACTGGAAAGAAGTTCACGATTCCACCCTTTTGAAGTAATCTCCTGTGCGTAATACAATATGGTATTATCATCGTTTCCAAACTTGCGCATCAAGGTCAGAGTATGTCCCCATGGTAAAACTGCGACAGCTTGTCGCAGTTTTGGATCGCTTCCACAGAACCGTTCATAAAACTTCTTCATGTCCCACAGGTTTCTTGGAGAAACTCCCATCTGTGGATAACGTTGCTTCAAGTCAAAGGACAAACGATTTACCACACCGCTTCCATGCTTACTTTCAATCTTCCTGTCGTGAAGTAATTTTCCTATTTCCCAATGAGCGGTTCCGATGGCGGAACACACCGTTGTTGCCACCATTGCTCTTGTCCTGTCAATAACTGCGACAGCCTGTCGCAGAATTGCATCATACACTGATTCTTGAATCTGTACAATATCTGTCATAGCTTTAATCTTTACCTGTTATGAGTTCTCGCTTGTCAATATCAAGCAGTGTTGCAATCTTGTCTAATGTGTATAGGTCAGGTTGTGATACGTTAGTGCACCATTTGCTGACTGTAGCCGGATTTTTACCAAGTTCCTCTGCAAGCCACTTCGCTGTCCGTTTCTTTTCGACGAGTACAACTTTGATGCGATTCAAATCTTTCATTTATAAATATCTTTAATTTGAACGCAAAGATACACAAAATAATCGACAACAAAAGAACTTTCATTCAGAAATGACATTTATGAATGTGTTTTTTTATATTATTAAGAGTTTTTGTGCCTTGTAGACAACAAAAGAGCGGAGATAGCCAGAGTTATTCCTTGCGAGAATAACCTCTGCACAAAACATGCACACCATTTTCATTTTTGTAGTTTACAAAAGTTAAATACGTTAAATCTTTTCATTTTTCAGCTTCTTTAGAATTCACGTCATCACTTTTCTACCGTTTTAATCAAAACAAATTGATACATAATATGTTACAAATACTATAGTTGTACCAGTCTCACCTCCGTCAACATCCCCAACAGCGTAACGAGCATAGGAGAATATGCGTTCTCCCGCTGCTCCAGTCTCACCTCCGTCACCATCCCTAACAATATAAAAAGTATTGGCAAATATGCTTTTTCTTATTGCCGTTTGAAGGAAGTCTATTGCTATGCTGAGGAATTGCCTTCAACAGAAGCAAATGCTTTTGAGAGTTCCAATTACAAAAGAGCTACTCTCTACGTCCCTGCCAGTGCCATCAACGATTACAAAAATAGGGTTCCTTGGAGCGAGTTTGGTGCAATTGAGACTATTGATGGAACTAACCCTGGGCCAAAGAAGTGCGCCACGCCAACCATCAGCTATCATAACGGCAAGCTGACATTCACGTGTGAGACGGAGGGCGTGGAATATCGGTCGAGCATTACCGACACGGATATCAAGGACTATACGACGCAAGAGATAGACCTTACCGTTACCTATACTATTAAGGTGTATGCCATGAAGTCGGGATGCCAGAACTCGGATGTAGCCACAGGCACATTGTGCTGGATTGATGTAGATCCGCGCAAGGAGGGCATTACCGACGGAGTGGCTCAGGTGAAGGCCATGCCCGTGCTGATAAAGAGCCACGGGGGACAGCTGACGGTGGAAGGTGCTGCCGACGACACTACGGTGAGCGTATACAATGCCGCTGGCATGGAGCAGGGCAGTACCGTAAGCAAGAACGGCCAGGCCACCATCAGCACCACGCTCAACACTGGCTCGGTAGCCATCGTGAAGATTGGACAGAAGGCCGTGAAGGTGGTGATGAGATAGCCCTCCGGCTCCCCGAATGGGGAGAGCCGGGGGCGGTTCAAGGTTCAAAACCGGTTGGCCAGGAGTTGCTGGGGATAGACATCAAAGTAAGGAAATTGTTATGAGCAAGATATCTTTCCGTTTTTACAAAGACCACGAGGTCAGAGCCATTTGGGATGAGGCGAATTCCAAGTGGTGGTTCTCGGTACAGGATGTGGTAGGAGCTATCAACGATCAGAACGACCATAAGAAGAATCGCAACTATTGGAAGTATCTCAAGACCAGGCTTCGCAAGGATGGAAACGAGTTGGTTAGTGCCACTAACCAACTGAAGCTTCGTGCAGCTGATGGCAAGCGATACAGTACAGACGTGTTGGATGCCGAGGGCATAAGGTTATTGGCAAAATACACTAATAATCAGCGCGCCACCGATTTCCTTGACTGGTTCACCTATAGTGACAATACTATCGACGGGCAGAGCCGAAAGAAAGCGTATACGCTTATGGAGAGTGGGCTGCTTGATACGTTGGAGCCTGGGAACAACTCATCGGCCAAAGACCGATTCTGATCGGTGCAATAAGGCTTGCGCTGCTGGGGGCTGGAGCCGTTTTTTCTAATTAGGCATTAATTACGTTGCAATCAGGCATTAATTACGTTGTAATTAGGCATTAATTGCAGGGTAATTAGGCATTAATTAGACCTTAATTAGTCGACTAATTACAACCTCATCAGGCATCAATTGGAAAAACGGGTGGCAGAGGTATGCAATTAGTGCCTACTTTCATCCCTCCAGACATGGCTGCACAGCCGCCATTTGATACCGGGAAAAGTTTTTTCGAGCATACGCTTGGCCAAACAAACATTATTTACTACCTTTGCAGCAGAATTAAAAAACACATATCGATATGAACGCACTGATAGCACTTGCGGCATTTGTTGCCATTGCACTTGTGGGCTGGGCCATCGCCGAGCTGAAAGGTAAGAGTTGTGTCTACCAAAACAACGAGGAAGAAGAGGCTGCCCTGGAGCGCACCCAGGAGGCCCAGAAGAAAGCCGACTACGGCGAGATGGACATCCACGACGTGATGGAGACCATCAGCACAAAGGGTTTCAAGGCCGTCTGAGGTATGCTGACCGAAGAGCACTGTGTGGGCCTGCTGGAGCATCATGGCATCAAGCCCACGGCCAACCGCATCGTGGTGGTGAAGGCCTTGGCATCGGCCATGCGCCCACTGCTGCTGGCTGAGCTGGAGAGTAAGATCGGCACCATCGACAAGTCGGGCATCTTCCGGACGCTGAACATCTTCAAAGAGAACCATTTGGTGCATCTCATTGAAGACGGCTGTCAGGGTGTGCGCTACGAACTGTGCCACAGCCACCACGACGACGAGGACGACGACATGCACGTTCACTTCCACTGCACACAGTGCCACACTACCTTTTGCATCGACAACTCCCCCATTCCGACCGTCGAACTGCCCGAGGGCTACACCATGTCGACCGCCAACTACGTGGTGAAAGGCATCTGTCCTGACTGTAATGCCAAGAGATGAGAAGCCCCGGCAGACAATGACTCGCCCGACTATGAATCCCATCTGCTTTGTCTCGCTAGGTCCGGGCGACCCCGACCTGCTGACACTCAAAGCCTGCCGCGCCTTGCGCCAGGCCGACATCATCATGCTGCCAGCCACCGAGCGCCCCGACGGTGCACAGACATCGCGGGCCCTCACCATCACAAAGCACATCCTCTCCAGCGCCCTGCCCGACGCCGCTGCCCCCGACATTCGTCTCTATGCGCTGCCCATGAAGGCCGACCGCACTGCCGCCCGAGCCGTCTATGAGCGCATGAAAGCCGATGCCCGCCGCTGGCAGGCAGAAGGCAAGCGCGTGGCCATCGGCGTGGAGGGCGACATCAGCATCTATGCCTCGGTGCACTATCTGCTCGACGAGCTGGCCGCAGAGGGCATCGCCACCGAACAGACGGAGGGCATCCCCTCGTTCATTGCCGGCGCCGCAGCCGCCAGACTGTCGCTCATCAGCGGGCAGGAGCGCCTGCTGGTGGTGCCGGGCAACCTGCGGGCTGCCGAGGTGGAGCCGCTGCTCGAGAGCCGCCACGTGCTGGTGGTGATGAAGCTCTCACAATGCGAGGCAGAAGTGAAAGCATTCATGCGCGCTCACCCCGGCCGCGAATACCATTATTTCGAGAACATCAGCCTGCCCGAAGCGTGTCATCTGACCGACTGTGAGGCCATTCTGGGCCGTCGATTCCCCTATTTCTCACAATTGCTCATCAAATAACAAAATTTATGAGTCATTTATTTTGTCAGGCCACTGATTTTCATTAATTTTGCACGCAAATTTTTAAACCTAAATAGAATACAAATGGCTTATACACGTATGACCGCTGCTGAAGCAGCAGCGCTGATCAAGCACAACGAGAACATTGCCATGAGCGGCTTTACTCCCGCTGGTGTGGCAAAAGCTGTAACGAAAGAGCTGGCCAAGATTGCCGTTGCCGAGCATGAGGCAGGCCGCGAGTTCAAAGTAGGTATCTTCACAGGAGCCTCTACAGGTCAGTCTACCGACGGTGACCTGGCTAACGCCCAGGCCCTGAAATACCGCGCACCCTACACCACCAACCCCGACTTCCGCAAGCACGTCAACCTGGGTGAGATTCCCTACAACGACCTGCATCTGAGCCACATGGCTCAGGAGCTGCGCTACGGTTTCTATGGCGATGTAGACTGGGCTATTCTCGAAGTATGCGACATTGAGGAGACTCCCACTGAGTATCGCGCCTACCTGACAGCTGCCGGCGGTATCTCGCCCACTGCAGCCCGTCTGGCCAAGCACGTGATTCTGGAGCTCAACTCGTTCCACAATCCCAATGCCAAGTTCATTCACGACGTGTATGAGCCGCTCGATCCTCCTTACCGCAAGCCCATCCCCATTGTCAACGTGAGCGACCGCATCGGTGTTCCATACATCACTGTACCCAAAGAGAAGCTCGTAGGCGTCGTAGAGTGCAACATTCCCGACGAGGCCCGCGCTTTCAAGGACAACGACCCCGTGACCGACAAGATTGGTTACCTGACAGCTGAGTTCCTCGTTGAGGAGATGCACAAAGGCCGCATTCCTAAGGAGTTCCTGCCGCTGCAGAGTGGTGTAGGCTCGACCGCCAACGCTATTCTCGGTGCCCTGGGTCAGGACAAGCACGTGCCCGACTTCAATATCTACACCGAGGTGATTCAGAACTCGGTGATCGACATGATGCTCAACGGCCGCGTGAAAGACGCCAGCGCCTGCTCGCTGACCGTCAGCAACGAGTGCCTGATGCAGGTTTACGACAATATGGACTACTTCAAGCACCACCTCACACTGCGCCAGAGTGAGATTTCCAACAGTCCTGAGGTCATCCGTCGACTCGGCGTCATCGCCATCAACACCGCCATCGAGTGCGACATCTACGGTAATGCCAACTCTACACACATCAGCGGCGTGAAGATGATGAACGGTATCGGAGGCTCGGGCGACTTCGAGCGCAACGCCTACCTCTCGATCTTCACTTGTCCTTCTACTGCCAAGGGCGGCCTCATCAGCTCTATCGTACCGTTTGTCAGCCACCAGGATCACTCAGAGCACGATGTCAACATCATCGTCACCGAGCAGGGTGTTGCCGACCTGCGCGGAAAGAGCCCCGCACAGCGTGCCCAGCACATCATCGAGCAGTGCGTACACCCCGACTACAAGCAGCTCATGTGGGACTACCTGAAGATTGCCAAGGGCGGCCACACACGTCACAACCTGCCCGCTGCATTCGCCCTGCACGACACACTGGCTCGCAAGGGTGACATGCGCCTGACCGACTTCGCCGAGTATGTGAAGTAAACGGAAAGAAACAAAACACTATAAAAATGGGTTACGGAGATTTCCTCTGTAACCCATTTCTTTTGGTATCACCCTCTCTCTTTTTTAAAACAACTATTTCTTTTGGAGCCCACGGTCTCATTTTTGGTGCCCCATGCTCATTTTAACAACAGCTATTCTCTCATTTTAACAACAGCTGGCGGGCAAACTCCCATATCACGATGCCGGCCGTCACACTCACGTTCATGGAGTGTTTCGTGCCAAACTGCGGAATCTCCAGACAGCCGTTGCTGGCGTCGACCACCTCCTGGTGGACGCCCTTCACCTCGTTGCCCAGCACCACGGCATAGCCTTTCTCCGGGCGCGCCTCAGCACCGTCGCTCAACTGCAGTTGCTGCAGTTTGGTCGACCCCTCCACCTGCTCAACGCTAAAGACCAGCCAGCCGTTGCGTCTGAGCTCGCCGACGGCCTCGAGTGCCGTGGGGAAATAGCGCCAGCTGACGCTGTCCTCGCCGCCCAGTGCCGTCTTGTGTATCTCGGGGTGCGGCGGCGTGGCCGTGATGCCGCACAGATAGACGGCCTCCACACGGAAGGCATCGCAGGTGCGGAACACACTGCCCACATTATACAGCGAGCGCACATCGTCGAGCACGACGATGAGCGGCAGCTTTGGAGCCTCCTTGAACTCCTCCACCGACAGGCGGTTCATCTCGATGGTCTTCAGTTTGCGCATGACTACGGGTTTCGGTTGGCGGTAGGGTCAGTGGGCATCTTTCACCTGGAAGGCCAGCGCATACATGCGTATCTGCTTGACCATGGCCAGCAGTCCGTTGCTGCGGGTGGGCGAGAGATGGTCTTTCAGTCCGATGCGCTCGATGAAATAGAGGTCGGCATCGATGATTTCCTGCGGGGTGTGGCCGCTCAGCACGCGGATGAGCAGGGCGATGATGCCCTTCACGATGAGCGCGTCGCTCTCGGCCTGGAACACAATGTGACCGTCCTCATAGTCGGCCTGCAGCCACACACGGCTCTGGCAGCCGTCGATCAGGTTGCTCTCGGTCTTGTATTTCTCGTCGAGCGGAGCCAGCTCGTTGCCCAGGTCGATGAGCAACTGATACTTGTCCATCCAGTCGTCGAAATCGGAAAACTCCTCTATAACCTCGTCTTGCAGTTCGTTGATACTCTTCATATTCTATAGTAACTCTTGATATCTCAACTATTCTACTCGTTGTTCTCTCACGGCCGGCGGTCATGCCTCGCTCTTGACCAGCTTAAACAGCTTGTCGTTGGGCCTCACCTTCCCGGGCACGGGAATCGACACGCACTGCCGTTGCAGGGCGGTCTCTACCGGCTTCAGCTCATAGCGTATCTCGTCGGGCGTCAGCCACATGGCACCCGTGGTGGGACCCGTGATGAGCATCTTGTCGCCCACGCTGAACTCGCAGGCCTCGACAGCCACCTCGGCCACGCCCAACCGCGAGAAATACTTGATGACCTTGCCCACCAGCTGTTTCTTCTCGGTGGCGTTAGAACCATAGTTCTTGTTCCACTCGCCCAGCCGCTGTCCCAGATAGTAGCCATCCCAGAAGCCACGGTTGAAGACAGTGGCGAGCCGCTGGTCCCAGAGGTCTTTCTTCTCGTCGGTGAAGGTACCGTCGAGCACGCTCTGCATGGCCTCCTTGTAGCAGTTGACCACGGTATAGACATACTCGGGTCCGCGGGCACGGCCCTCAATCTTGAACACCCTTACGCCGGCCTCCATCAGGCGGTCGATGAAGCGCACGGTCTTCAGGTCTTTCGGACTCATCAGGTATTTATTGTCAACCTCTATCTCGTTGCCCGTCTCGGCATCGGTCAGGATGTACGACCGGCGGCAAATCTGAATGCACTCGCCGCGGTTGGCCGACCGGTTGGCATCGTGCAGGCTCATGTAGCACTTGCCGCTGACGGCCATGCAGAGGGCGCCATGGCAGAACATCTCGATGCGTATGCGCTCGCCCCGCGGGCCGCGGATATCCTGCTCGTTGATCTGACGGTAGATCTCGGCCACCTGCTCCAGGCGCAGCTCGCGCGCCAGCACCACCACGTCGGCAAACTGGGCGTAGAACTTCAGCGCCTCAATGTTGGAGATGTTGAGCTGGGTAGACAGATGCACCTCCAGCCCGATGCGGTTGCAATAGGTCATCACCGCCACGTCGCAGGCGATGACAGCACTGATGTCGGCCTCCTTGGCGGCATCGCAAATCTCGCGCATGGCAGCCAGGTCCTCACCATAGATGATGGTATTCACCGTGAGATACGACTTGATGCCGTGCTCCTTGCACGTCAGCGCAATGTCCTTCAGGTCGTCGATGGTGAAGTGATTGGCCGAGTGCGACCGCATGTTCAGCTGTCCGATACCGAAATACACCGAGCCGGCACCGGCCTGAATGGCTGCCGCCAGCGAGTCGCGCGACCCCACGGGGGCCATGATCTCAAAATCGCTGATATTCTGTTTCATGCTGCAAAATTACAAATAAATCTGCAATTATCAGTTGCCAGTTATCAATTAATTCGTATCTTTGCACCCATGATGAGTAGAATAGCACCCATGATGTGTAGAATAGCATACCTGTTGGTCGTTTTGGCCGTGCTGGTCGCCTGCCAGGAGCAGCCGCGACAGGAGGCTATTGCGTTCAACAACGATGTCCTACTGCCCATCACTCCCGTCAAGGACCAGCGCAACAGCGACCTCTGCTGGGCCTATGCCATGCTGGCCACCATTGAGACCGAGCACATCGTGCAGGGCGACTCGGTGAACCTCTCGGCCGACTTTGTGGCGCGCCACCTGCTCAGGGAGCTCACCCTCGACAGCTACCTGCGCCGCCACAACCGCCCCATCAGCCTGCGGGGCATGGCACCACGGCTCATCAACCGCATCATGAAAGACGGACTGCTGAGCTACGACAGCTACCACAGCAACGAGTGCAACTACCGGGTGCTGCAGCGCAAGCTGACCAACATGGCCCACGTGGCAGCCAACCGCCGCATCAGCAGGGCGCAGTTTGCGCAGAAAGTGGAGCAGACACTCGACGACGAGATTCGTCCCGTGCCCCGCTATCAGTTCATGTATGGCGCAGAATATACCACCCGCGAATTTGCCCATAGCGTGTGCCTGCCCGACGAGTATGTGGCCCTGACCAGCTACACCCACCGTCCCTTCGGCCAGCACATGGTGCTCGACGTGCCCGACAACACCGACGGCGACGCCTTCCTCAACCTGCCGATGGACTCGCTGCTGACGCTCGTCGAACAGTCGGTCAGCGGGGGACACCCTGTTTGCTGGGAAGGCGACATCAGCGAACCGGGCTTCGACTTCGCCGCAGGACTGGCCGTCACCAACGAACAGCCCTCACAGCAACTGCGTCAGCAACAGTTCGAAACGAAGGGCACCACCGACGATCACTGCATGAGCATCGTCGGCCTGGCTACTGACAATCAGGGGCGCCGCTATTTCATCTGCAAAAACTCTTGGGGGAAGAACAACCCCTACAACGGACTCGTTTATATGTCGTTCGACTATTTCTTTTTGAAGACAATTGCCGTTGTTCTACCCAAAAATCAACTCGTAGCAATCAGTTTGTAAATTAATTGTATTTTTACACCACGGTAACCCGTAATTTTGCTATTTTCAATTGATTTTTTGCCCTACACGTTTGTTTGGAATCACTATTTTTTGCTATCTTTGCGCAACTTAGAACAAAAGATAAATACCAATCCTGACAACTATGGTAAACAACCGATTGTCCCCCGGCGCAGAGAAAGCTCAAAAAGAGCAACCCTCAGAGCGAGAGATTGATATCCTTAAAGCCATGGCTCGGGGATACACCTCTAAGGAGATTGCAGAACAGCTGTTTATCTCGGAAAACACGGTTGAGGCTCATCGCAAGAGACTCTTCCACAAACTGGGCGCCCGAAACGTCGCAAACCTTATCTACAAGGCCATCGAACAAGGGTATATTAAAGTTAAGAAATGACCATATGGTGTGAGGCGAGTAGAGTTTGCCATACCTAAAGATCAAATTCACCGCCAAGGGGCATCCGCAAGGGTGCCCCATTTCTGTGGCAGGAAAACGACCTTTCTGCAGCGTCCTAAGCAACTTCACACCCGCTTTATTTGCGTTTCTTGAGAAGAAATTGTATATTTGCATAGGATTTCTATGGATTGTATATATGCATAGGATTTCTATGGATTGAAAAAAGCTATTGTAACATGATGGAAGAATTAGAAGGAAAGAGCCGCCGGAAGGTGGCCATCGACATTGTGAAGGCCAACTGGTTTGCCATCGGACTGTTCCTGGCCGCGGCGGTCGTGTTTCTCATCCCTTATTTCCTGATTTGGCACGACGCGCCCCTGAACCGTCTCTTGGGCTACCGCGTCAATAACCTCGTGTTTTTCATCGCCATCCTGGTGGGCATCGTGGTGCACGAGCTCATCCACGGCATCACATGGGCTTGCCATACGGGCTGGCGCAGCATCAGCTTCGGCGTGATGTGGAAACTGCTCACGCCCTACTGCCACTGCGACCGTCCCATGGGCATCCGTCCCTACATTCTCGGGGCACTGATGCCCTGCATCGTGCTGGGCCTGCTGCCTGCCATTGCAGGGGTCGTCATCGGCAGTTTTCCCCTGACCGTCTTCGGCATCTTCTTCATCGCGGCAGCCGCTGGCGACCTGTGGATGGCATGGCTGCTGACGAAGGAAAAGGCCGACAGCATGATTCTCGACCACCCCAACGAGGCTGGTTTCTATGTCTATGAGTAAGGCGATGGGTGACGGAATGGGAGCCATGAGAAGACGATACGCAGGACTGTTATTAGCGGTAGCGAGTGTCACGGCACTTGCTCAGCGCCCGCAGGTGATGCCGCGGCCGCTGCAGCAGGGCGACACGGTGGCCATCATCTCACCGTCGAGTGCCACCGACTCGATGACCATCAGCAAGGGCTGCGAGGCCTTGCGGGCATGGGGCTACGTGCCTGTGGTGGGCAGGAACGCCCTCAATAGCGACCATGGCTTTGCCGGAACCGCCGACGAGCGGGCTGCCGACCTGCAGTGGGCCTTGCAAGATGAGTCGGTGCGCGCCATCGTGTGCAGCCGGGGCGGCGACGGAGCCGTACAGGTGCTGCAGCGCACACCGCTGCGGATGTTTGCCGAACACCCCAAATGGCTGATGGGATTCAGCGATGCGACGGCCCTGCACAGCGCACAAGTGGCGGCGGGCGTGATGAGCATCCACAGCACCATGTGCGAAGGACTGGCCATGAAAAATGAGGTGCGCGACTCGGTGAACCAGCTGCTTCACGACATGCTGGAGGGTCGCATGCCATGCTACCGGGTGGCTGCCCACCCGCTCAACCAGCCGGGCGAGGCCCGTGGACGGCTCGTGGGCGGCAATATGTCGGTGTTTTGCGGACTGGCCGGGTCGGATTACGACTTCCTGAACCGTGCCGGCGAAGGACTGATTCTCTTCATCGAGGACACCAACGAGGGCATGTCGAAGGTCGACCGCATGCTCCATCAGCTTGAGATACGAGGCATCCTGGGGCAACTGAAGGGAATCATCGTGGGCCATTTCTCGAAATACAAAGCCCCTGAGAGCGGTTTCAGCGATATGTACGACATGCTGCACCACTATCTGCAACACTACCCTATTCCCGTCTGCTACGACTTTCCGGTGGGCCATCACAGCGGCCTCAACCTGCCGATGATGGAAGGATGCCCCGTACGCCTCACCGTCACAGCCGACGGCACCACCCTGGAGTTCATTGCCAACGAATCGAAAGGGCTGCAATGAACTGACAAATCAAACGCCAATTCATCGCTAATTACCATGCAATGGATGGTGAATTGCCAGGCAATGAATGGTGAATTACCATGCAATTGACGGTGAATTACCACGTAATGAATGGTGAATTGCAGCCTAATTCATCTTCCACACATTCAACACAATACCCTTGAAGGCAGGTGTGAACTCAGGTTCGCACACGAAAAGGGCGTTGTTGAGCCACGCATAACGGCTGTCGGCAGGGGCCTCGAACTGGGGAGCGGCCTTGAAATAGAATTGTTTTTTGCCCATTTCATCGGTACCATTGTAGATAATGCCGCGGTTGCGCACGTGGATATACACACCGTCGTGGGTCTTGATGGAGTAGATGGCCTCCAGCTCAGTGCGGGTGCCGTCGGCGTTGGCCAGCTGGTAGTCGGCTCCGCCATTGAGAATGGTACCGTTAACGGCGGGTCCGACAAAGGTGCCTCCGGTGATGGGGATCACGATGCGACGACCATGCTGCGTGTCACCAACGGAATAGGTCTCACCCAGTGTCACTCGCAACTGCATGACAAACTCCAGTCGGGGATTGTGCTGGGGAGGATAGGTCTGCGCACAAAGACTGACACAACAGGCAAAAAAGGCGATGAAAAGGAGTATTTTTCTCATATTCGTGGTTGTTTTGCTGCAAAGATAAACATTAATTCTGAAAAGGTCAAATAAATTTGGTTTTTCGCATACCTGTCTCGTATCTTTACATAAGATACTCACGCTCGGAAAAACAAATAAATTTGGTTTTTCACATGCCTGTCTCGTATCTTTACATAAGATACTCACGCTCGGAAAAACAAATAAATTTGGTTTTTCGCTCGCTAAATCGTATCTTTGCAACATGAGGACTGCAAAAGAGATTATAGAATACATGGAACAGCAGCGCAACGAACGGCAACGCGAGGTGCTGATGGGGTTCTTTAAGACGGCTCCCGGCGAGTACGGCGAGGGTGATGAGTTTTTGGGACTGAAGGTTCCACAGACGCGCGAAGTAGTGAAAAATGCGAAAGACACGCCACTGGGCGAGATTCCCGAACTGCTGATGTGTCGCTGGCATGAGGTGCGGCTGTGCGGACTGCTGTTGCTGGTGAGCAAGTTTGAGGCGCTGGCCAAGAAACGACTGGAAACCGACGAGACGGCCATCGAAAAACGCGATGAAATCGTGAAAATGTATCTACGATATGCCGAACAAGCCAACAACTGGGACCTGGTTGACCTCTCGGCACCCAAGATACTGGGCCGCTGGATAGGACTACCCACCCACGTGGGCGACAAACGGGCCATCATCGACCAACTGGCACACAGCAACAACCTGTGGCGACAGCGCATGAGCATGGTGTGCACATGGACCACCTCGCAACAGGGCGACCCGTCGTGGTGCCTGCGCTATGCAGAGATGCACCTCGGACATAAGCACGACCTCATGCATAAGGCGGTGGGATGGATGCTGCGAGAGATGGGCAAACGCGTCAGCATGGATCTCTTGCGCGACTTCCTGCGCCAGCATCTGCACGAGATGCACCGCACCACCCTCCGCTATGCCATCGAGAAAATGGACGAGAAGGAACGCAAGGCGTGGATGAGGACCACGATGATCAATGGAGAATGGAGAATGGATAATTGATTTCGCTGCTTCCTCAAAAAGACAGGTGATACTATCGCCATGAACAAAAAAAAAGAGGAGCTGCAAACTCCACTTTCTCCACTTAAATCAAAAATCATGATGAATAAAGAAACGAAGAGAAGTAGGGACGATCGGGCTCGAACCGATGACCTCTGCAATGTGACTGCAGCGCTCTAAACCAACTGGGCTACGCCCCTGTCTTCTGTTTGTTTCAAAGAACCGGCTGCAAAGGTAATACTTTTTCTGAAAGCAGCAAAAAAATCTTGCGTTTTTTTAAGATAGTTTTTATTTTCAGCGGTCTCATGCAGGGTCGCTGCTGCCTTTGAAAAAGACCACAGCACGAAAAAAGTGTACCGACCTATTGCTTTTTCGCGTAACATTTGCTATCTTTGTCCGTCGAACGGAACACATTGTCTCATCTCATCATCTACGGCCATGAACGAATTTGAAGTCTCTCAGTCCACCGACAACCGCCTGACTATCAGCTTGATTGTCATGACAGCAGCTATGCTGCTGGAGTTATTCTCGCGCCATTTCTATGATATCTATCAAGGGGGCGCCATGATGGAGCTGCTCGCTCAGGTGGTGAAGACCGATGGTTTTCTGACCGTGATGAGCATCATCGCACTGTGTGCACAGGTATATATCACGGGCTGTCTGTGGCGCGCGTTCCGCAGCAAGGGTCACTGGGCGCAATGGGCCTGCCTGGTGATGATGATAGCCCCGGTGGCCATCATGCTACTGAGCTGGACGACGGATGAGGAGGCCGTCATGCAGAACATGGAGAATCCGGACATCTCATCGCAACAAATCATCAGTGCAGCCATCGGTCTGGCCGAGATCATCGCCATCTTCTCGCTGTGTGTGTTTCTCATCCGCAAATGCGGCGGACACCTGCGGCAGTACGGACTGGCTCTGCTGACTTGTCTGCTGGTGAATTATGTCACGTCGTATGGCATTCTTTTCTTCCACTCTGCCAGCACGCTCAGCGGCATCCTCTACAACCTGCTGGGATTCCTGCTCACGCTGATACCTTTTGTTTATCAGCGGCGCACGATGAGGGCTGCGCACGACCTCCGCTGATAGTCCGCTCGCTATAATAGCCTGATGTCCGGTTCCCAGAGATACCGGCTCATATCTACATGTCCGTTGGCTTTGAAGGTGACGCCCTCGGCCTCCAACAACACGCGCTGGCGGCTCCAACCGGGTGCCGTGCGCCCAGCTTGGTTGACCACCCGATGACAAGGCAAGCGCTCAGCACCGGGCGTATAGCGCAGCGTACGGCCCACCATACGGGCATGACTGGGCCACCCTGCCAGTGCCGCAATGATACCGTAGGTCGTCACCCGTCCGCACGGGATTTGCGCTACGATATTGAGCACATCATCGCGGAAGGCCCGTGCCTGCTCGGCCGTCATCTTGTCGGGATAGTCTTTCATCTTTTCATCAATGGGTTTGCCGATGCAAAGATAATAAAAAACAACGGATGCACAGGCAAAAACACCGGCTCCGACCACTATTATTCCCTAAATCTGCTAAAAAAAGTCAACAGAAGGGAAGAATAATTGGAAGGAAAACATAAAAAGACTATTTTTGCGTCGAGTATTCACTAAAGAAGAGAAGACTATGAACAAAATTCGTGAAGCTGTAATCCTGGCCGTTGGTATCATCGTGCTGGGATGGTGTATCAAAAGCGGCATCGACAATTTCTCGAATAAAGACCGCAAAGTGACTGTGAAAGGATTGGCAGAACGGGAAGTGAAAGCCGATAAAGTGACATGGAGCCTCTCGACCAACGAGATGGGCAACGACCTGCCCACCCTCTATGAGATCATCAATACGAAGACTGGCAAGATCAAGGCTTTCCTGAAGCAGAATGGTATCGACGAAAAAGAAATCACGGTGAACCCGCCAACGGTGAACGACCTCGAGTCGAACCAGTGGAACGAGAACCGCCGCAACTACCGCTATATCATCAACACCACTCTCACCGTCTGCACACAGAAGGTGGACCTGGTGAACAAGGCCATCTTCAAGCAGGCAGAACTGCTGAAACAGGGCGTAGCCATCGAGGGCAGCAACCCGCAATATGAATATGTGTCGTTCCAGAAGATGAAGCCTGAGATGATGGAAGAGGCCATCAAGAACGCCCAGAAGACCGCCGAGCAGTTTGCCACGGCCAGCAAATCGAAACTGGGCAAGATCCAGACCGCCGGCCAGGGCCAGTTCGAGATCGACGACCGCGACCAGAACACCCCGTACATTAAGAAACTAAGAGTGGTGTCGACAGTCACCTACTCACTCGACGACTGATACTGATTTGCTAACAATTTGAATGTACAGCACGTGGCGGTCCCTCGAAAAGGAGCCGCCACGTTGCTTTTAATGTGCCCCTAGGCATGGCATCCTCAGGCCATGCGAAAGAGCACCACAGAGAGCATCTGCAGCGCTCTAAATATCCGTTGTCTCATTCTGAAATCAACAACGATTCAAGGCTGAATAGTTCAGGATACGCATTTCGGTGGCTTCGCATATCTCCCGGGCATAGGCGTTGAGCTGATGAAAGCGGGAGTAGTCGGAAGTCCCGTCAACCACCCATGGGGAAAGGATGAGCAGATGGCCTGCAGCACAGGCATAGAAACGACGCTGCGGTGGTTTCCAGTATTCGCTGATAGGCTCTTTCTGTAAAAGAATCAACGGCAGGCGGGCATCAAGGGCGTCGCTGACCACCAGGCTCTCGCCCTTTGAAATGCCCGGTGTGACAAGCACCGTGCCTTCCTCGGCAAGACGCAGCAGGCGGTCGTGCTCCCTCTGATAGTCGTCGGTTTGTTCGGTGGGCTGTCCTGTCCTTGGGTCTCGGCGGTGGAAGAACACCTGTTCCTTGATAGGGAACTTGAGTAGGAAAAGGTTGCCGAAAGCAGCATATTCGCGGCCACCTATCCATAGGTGCAGCTGGCGCTCCATCAGCTTGGGGCACTCTTCACGGATGCGGGCACGAAGAGGGTTCTCCTGCATGTACCGCTTGATGTTCTCAAGCATTCCCGGGCGGTTGATGATGCGGTCGTGGTAGCCCTTCTCGAAAAGCACGGGGCGCAGCAGCTCCTTTCCCAAGGGAGATGCCTTGGGCACCGGTGCTGCGCCTGGGGCATTTCCGCCTGTTGCTGTACCTGGGGCTTCCTTGCCTGCTGCTGTGATTGGGGCTTCCTTGCCTGCTGCTGTGCTTGGGGCTTCCTTGCCTGCTGTTGTGCTTGGTGCTTTTCCACCAAGAGCAGCTTCATCCTGCAACCGCCACCAGGCCCGCGAGCAGCCCGTCTTAAAGCCTCGCACCACCATCCCCAAGTGCTTGCCGTCGCGTAGCGTTTCGCGCACCATCAGAAGCAGATGGATGTGGTCGGGCATGATCGCTACCCTCCATACCTCCACCTCAGGATAATAGCGATGAATCTTCGGCACCTCTTCTTCCAGCACACACCGCCCTAATGCCGACAGCATGACATGTGGGGCTTCATCTGTCCCCGGCCTGCCGTTAGCACGCCCGGCAATGGTGCCAAAAAGGCGCTTACGACCATCAATGACCATGGTAACCATGTAGAGGCCCCGCTGGCGGTAGTCGTGCCAATATGACCGGCGGTGCTGGTTGTGTATGGTCTCGCATCGCGGCTTCCCAGAACCATTGTGGCCGTCTTCTCTGTTTCCTACCATTATTTATAATAAAAGGAGTACCACTAACATATAATAAAAAGGAGTACCACAAAAGAAACTCCCGTGGTACTCCCTTTTAATTATCTGTTAATTAGTCGGCCAACTTAGCCTTGATGAACTCGCGGTTCAGGCGGGCGATATTGGCGATAGACTCGTTCTTCGGGCAGACGGCCTCGCAGGCACGGGTGTTGGTGCAGTTACCAAAACCGAGCTCCTCCATCTTAGCCATCATGGCCTTGGCGCGCTTGGCAGCCTCGGGACGGCCCTGGGGCAGGAGTGCCAGCTGGCTGACCTTCGAGCTGACGAAGAGCATGGCAGAGCCGTTCTTACAAGCGGCAACGCATGCACCGCAGCCGATGCAAGATGCGCAGTCCATTGCCTCGTCGGCATTCTCCTTGGGGATGAGGATGGCGTTGGCATCCTGGGCCTGGCCCGTGCGGATGGTGGTGTAGCCACCGGCCTGGATGATCTTGTCGAAGGCACCGCGGTCTACCATACAGTCTTTGATGACGGGGAAGCCTGCCGAGCGCCAGGGCTCAACGGTGATGACGTCGCCATCGTTGAAGCGGCGCATGTAGAGCTGGCAGGTGGTGGCTCCGCGCTCGGTCTTTCCGTGCGGTGTACCGTTGATGTAGAGCGAGCACATACCGCAGATACCCTCGCGGCAGTCGTGGTCGAACACGAAGGGCTCCTTGCCTTCGTTGATGAGTTCCTCATTGAGGATATCCAGCATCTCGAGGAATGAGGTGTCATCGGGGATGTTCTTCATCTCATGGGTATCGAAGTGTCCCTTCTCCTTCGGTCCGTTCTGACGCCAGAACTTTATTGTAAATGAAATATTCTTAGCCATGATAATTAATTTTTGTAGTTACGTGTCTGTACCTTAATTGCCTCATACTCGAGCGGCTCTTTGATGAGCTCGGGCTCGTTGCCCTTGCCTTTGTACTCCCAGCAGCCTACGTAGAAGTAGTTCTCGTCGTCGCGCTTGGCCTCGCCTTCCTCCGTCTGGTATTCCTCGCGGAAGTGACCGCCGCAGCTCTCATTACGAGAGAGTGCGTCGAAAGCAACCAGCTGACCCATGGTGAAGAAGTCGCGCAGGTGGATAGCCTTGTCGAGCTCGATGTTGAGTCCTTCCTTCTTTCCAGGAACGAACAGGTTGGTGTCGAACTCTTTCTCCAGCTCGTGCATCTTCTTCAGACCCGTCTTCAAGCCCTCAGCGGTGCGGCCCATACCGACATACTCCCACATGATGTGGCCGAGTTCCTTGTGGATAGAGTCTACCGAGCGCTTGCCCTGGATGCCCATCAGACGGTCGATTTCCTTCTCTACGCCCTTCTCGGCCTCGTCGAACTCAGGCAGGTCGGTAGAGATGCGCGGCCATACCTCCTGGTCGGCCAGGTAGTTCTGGATGGTGTAAGGCAATACGAAGTAACCGTCGGCCAGACCCTGCATGAGTGCCGATGCGCCCAGACGGTTGGCACCGTGGTCGGAGAAGTTGCACTCGCCGATGGCGAAGAGGCCCTTGATAGAGGTCTGCAGCTCGTAGTCGACCCAGATACCACCCATGGTGTAGTGGATGGCGGGATAGATCATCATGGGCTTGTAGTACTTCACACCGTTGATCTCGTTGGCTACGTCGCCGGGGAACACGTCGGTGATCTCCTCGTACATCTCGAAGAGGTTGCCGTAGCGCTGCATGATCTGGTCGAGGCCCAGGCGGTTGATCGACTCAGAGAAGTCGAGGAACACAGCCAGACCGGTATTGTTCACGCCGAAGCCCTTGTCGCAACGCTCCTTGGCGGCACGAGAGGCCACGTCGCGGGGAACGAGGTTACCGAAGGCGGGATAGCGGCGCTCCAGATAGTAGTCGCGGTCTTCCTCAGGAATCTCCCAGCCCTGCTTGGTGCCGGCCTGCAGAGCCTTGGCATCCTCAAGCTTCTTGGGCACCCAGATACGGCCGTCGTTACGCAGCGACTCTGACATCAGGGTGAGCTTCGACTGCTTGTCGCCGTGTACGGGGATACAGGTGGGGTGAATCTGCACGTATGAAGGATTAGCAAAGTAGGCACCCTTACGATAGCACTGAACGGCAGCCGTGCAGTTGCAACCCATAGCGTTGGTAGAGAGGAAATAGGTGTTACCATAACCACCCGTAGCGATGACCACGGCATTGGCAGAGAAACGCTCCAGCTTACCGGTTACGAGGTTCTTGGCGATGATACCGCGGGCACGGCCGTTGACAATCACCACATCCTCCATCTCGTAGCGGGTGTAGAGTTTCACCTTGCCGGCATTCACCTGGCACATCAGCGAAGAGTAGGCACCGAGCAGCAGCTGCTGACCGGTCTGACCCTTGGCGTAGAACGTACGGCTCACCTGGGCACCACCGAACGAACGGTTGGCCAGCATGCCGCCATACTCACGGGCGAAGGGAACACCCTGAGCCACACACTGGTCGATGATATTGTTTGACACCTCGGCCAGACGATACACGTTGGCCTCACGGGCACGATAGTCACCACCCTTCACGGTGTCGTAGAACAGACGATAGACAGAGTCACCATCGTTCTGGTAGCACTTGGCGGCGTTGATACCACCCTGAGCGGCGATAGAGTGAGCGCGGCGCGGAGAGTCCTGGATGCAGAGGTTGATCACGTTGAAACCCATCTCACCCAGAGAGGCGGCAGCACTGGCACCGGCCAGACCTGTACCAACGACGATGATGTCGAGCTTCAGCTTGTTCTTCGGATTAACAAGTCGCTGATGAGCCTTATATTCCTTCCATTTCTCAGGTACTGGACCTGCGGGAATCTTTGAATCTATAACTTTTGCCATAATCTTATTAAATGCTTAATTCATTAATTCATAATGCATAAACTATCAGCAGAGGCTGGGTGCGCAACCGAAGGCAAATGCCAATACCACAACGAGGAAGCAGAGCATGAGCAGGGTTGTGTAGACAAGGCCGATCACCTTCCAACGGCAGAACCAGGTCTTACCGTTCCAGCCCAAGGTGTGCATAGCACTCCAGAAACCGTGCGACAGGTGGAACCAGATGGCCACGAGCCAGATGATGTAGAGCACCACATAGACGGGATTCGAGAAGGTCGACTGAATCTTTCCGAAACCATCGGCGGGAGCCGGGTCGAAATGGATAGAGGGGAACAACTCGGCAAACATCATGTCGTACCAGAAGTTGAAGAGGTGCAGCAGCAGACCCAGCAGAATGATGATGCCCAGCACGAGCATGTTCTGGCTGGCCCACTCCACCTTCTCGGGCTTGTCCGTCACAGCATAGCGCTCGCTGCCACGGGCACGGCGGTTCTGAGCTGTCAGGATGAAAGCATAGACAATGTGAATCACTGCCAAGGCTGCCAGACCGATGGTTGCCACGACGGCATACCAGTTGGCGCCAAGCAATTCACAAATCATGTTGTAAGCCTCTCCAGAGAAGAAGGCTGCGACGTTCATGCAGCAGTGGAACGTCAGGAAAAGGATAAGCGCAATACCCGTTACGGACATCACTACTTTCCTACCAATAGATGAATTGATTAACCACATAAATGATTGATTTTAATGATAAATATTTGATTATTAGATGTTTAACTGTTAGATTCTTGCCTTTTCTTCCGTCATCATAGCATCGTCATTCTTTCTCTCACAGTCAGAGAATACCATATTATAGGTATTTTCAGACCCTTTGAGACTGCAAAAATACTATAATTTGGCGATAAATCAAAGCATTTTTCGAAAAAAAATAAATATCTTTGCAGAAGATATGCTGATTTCTGCCCCTCATGAAGGGCTCTCTGCGGTATGCAGGCTGCCTGCGGGCAATGAATGACATTTGTTTTCGCATACTTAGTCTTTACAAATAAATATCAATATCTGAACAATGAAAGATATTAAACGTATTGTTTTGACCGGCGGACCCTGTGCCGGAAAAACCACTGCTCTGGTGAAGGTCATCGACCACTTCTCGGGCCTTGGCTACAAAGTGTTCACCATTCCTGAGGTTCCCACCATGTTCACACAGGCCGGCATGAACTATCTGACCGACAACAAAGAGCTCTTCTACGAGGGCGAGAAGGCCACTCTGGAGATTCAACTGGCACTCGAGGACCGATTCATGCGCATGGCTCAGGCCTGCACCGAGCCGGCCGTCATCGTGTGCGACCGCGGAGCCATGGATATCTCGGCGTATATGAAGCCCGAGATGTGGGAGAGAATCACCAGCGAACTGGGCACCAGCACCCAGGAGCTGCGCGACAACCGCTACGATGCCGTGCTCCACCTGGTGAGCGCCGCCGACGGGGCAGAACAGTACTATACCACCAGCAACAACGCCAGCCGCAACGAGCCTGCCAGCGAGGAGGGCCTGAAGATTGCACGACTGCTCGACAAAAAGGTAATCGAGGCATGGACGGGACACTCGCACCTGCGTGTCATCAACAACCACGATGACTTCGATGCAAAAATCAAACGTGTGCTGAAAGAGATCACCAATGTGCTGGGACTGCCCCAGCCCATCATCGAGGAGCGTAAATATATAGTAGAGGTGACCGGTGAGATGCCCGACAGCATCGAGAGCGACATCACACAGACCTACCTCGTGGCCGACCCAGGATGCCAGGTCAGGCTGCGCCGCCGCAACTGGCAGGGTAAGTTGGTCATCACGCATACCACGAAGAAGAAAATCTCAGGAAAAGAGGAGATCGTCACCGAGCGTCAGGTCAGCAACAGCCTCTACGAGTCGCTGCTCCAACAGGCCGACCCGTATCGCCAGACCATCGTCAAAAAGCGCAAGAGCTTCATCTGGAAAGGACAGTATTTCGAACTCGACACCTACGAGGTGCCGGCCGGTCTGGTGGTGCTCGAGACCAAAGGAGTGGCAGCCCACGAGTCGGTGAAGTTCCCGCCGTTCATACGGGTGGTGGAGGATATCACCGGCAACAAGAATTACGATAACTACAATCTCGCACTGAGAAGATAACCCACAACGAATGACACTGCACTACGATGTAATAGTGATTGGCGGTGGACACGCCGGATGCGAGGCGGCTACGGCCTCGGCTAACATGGGGGCCAGCACCTGTCTGGTGACCATGGACATGAACAAGATTGCCCAGATGTCGTGCAATCCGGCCATTGGCGGCATTGCCAAAGGACAGATTGTGCGCGAGATCGATGCCCTGGGCGGACAGATGGGACTCGTTACCGACGCCACCGCCATCCAGTTCCGCATGCTCAACCGAGGCAAAGGACCGGCTATGTGGAGCCCGCGTGCACAGTGCGACCGCGGAAAATTCATCTGGGAATGGCGCCGTGTGCTCGATGAAACCGACCATTTGGACGTCTGGCAGGACCAGGCCGACGAGCTCATCGTCGAACAGGGCGAGGCCGTGGGCGTCACAACCATCTGGGGCGCGGAGATCCGGGCGAAGTGCGTGGTGGTCACCGCCGGCACCTTCCTCAACGGACTGATGCACATCGGACGCAAGATGGTGCCTGGAGGACGCATTGCAGAACCTGCCGTCGCCCATTTCACCGAGAGCATCACGCGCCACGGCATCCGCTCGGCACGCATGAAGACAGGCACTCCCGTGCGCATCGACAAACGCTCGGTGAACTTCGACCTGCTCAACGAACAGCCCGGTGAAAACGGATATTATCAGTTCTCTTACATGGGCACACCGCGCACATTGCGCCAGTTGCCTTGCTGGGAATGCTACACCAACGAGGCTGTGCACAACATCTTGCGCTCAGGACTGCCCGACTCGCCGCTCTACAACGGACAGATACAGTCTATCGGACCGCGCTACTGTCCGTCGATAGAAACCAAACTGGTCACCTTTCCCGACCGCAACCAGCACCTGCTGTTCCTCGAACCTGAGGGCGAGGATACCAACGAGATGTACCTCAACGGCTTCTCGTCATCTCTGCCCATGGAGATTCAGCTGGCTGCCCTACGCCAGATACCCGCTCTGAAAGACGTCAAGGTATACCGCCCCGGCTATGCCATCGAATACGACTTCTTCGATCCCACCCAGCTCACCCACACCCTCGAGTCGAAAGTCATCCGAAACCTCTTCATGGCTGGACAGGTAAACGGTACCACAGGCTACGAGGAAGCGGGCGGACAGGGCACCGTCGCCGGCATCAATGCCGCCCTGAAGGCATCGGGAGCTACCACGGCCTTCACCCTCGCCCGCGACGAAGCCTACATCGGTGTGCTCATCGACGACCTTGTCACAAAGGGTGTCGACGAGCCCTATCGTATGTTCACCTCACGGGCCGAATACCGCATCTTGCTCCGACAGGACGATGCCGATGCTCGCCTCACCGAACGGGCCTATCAGCTGGGGCTGGCTCGCCGCAACCGTTACGACCACTGGATGGCAAAGAAACAGCGCATCGAAGAAATCGAAAGATTCTGCAACGAGACATCGGTAAAACCGAAAGAAATCAACAGCGCACTCGAGCAACTGGGCACTACCCCACTCCACGGCAGCACGAAAATCGCCGATTTGATGGGACGACCCCAGATTAATTTTACCAATTTATCGGAGCTCGTTCCGGCACTCAAAGTTGAGCTCGACCGCTCAACCGATAGGAAGGAGGAAATTGCCGAGGCGGCTGAGATAAAAATGAAATATAAAGGATATATTGAGCGCGAGCGCATGGTGGCCGAAAAGATGCACCGTCTGGAGAACATCCGCATCAAAGGACACTTCGACTACGAGAATATGCAGTCGCTCTCGACAGAGGCACGACAGAAACTGCGCGCCATCGAACCAGAGACATTGGCCCAGGCCAGCCGCATACCCGGCGTCTCACCCAGTGACATCAATGTGATGCTGGTGATGATGGGACGATAATGTTTCACGTGAAACAAAGAACACATTTAATAACTAATAACTCACTGAAAATGAACAACCAAGTATTGATTGACAATTTACGGTGCATTCCGGATTTTCCGAAGAAAGGCATCAATTTCCGCGATGTGACGACACTCTACAAGAGTGGCGAGTGCATGAAGATTATGCTCGATGAAATGTACGAACTTTACAAAGACAAGGGCATCACCAAGATTGTAGGTATTGAGAGCCGCGGCTTTGTCATGGCGTCAGCACTGGCCGGTCGTCTGGGATGTGGTGTGGTACTGGCCCGCAAACCGGGTAAGTTGCCCGCAACCGTCATCAAAGAGTCATTCACGAAGGAATATGGTGTTGACACCGTAGAGATGCACATCGATTCCATCAATGAAAATGACGTGGTATTGATTCACGACGACCTGCTGGCTACAGGCGGCACCGCCATGGCCACCTACAAACTGGTGCAGCACTTCCACCCCAAGAAGGTGTATATGAACTTCATCATTGAAATCACCGACGAAGGCCTCCACGGCCGCGATGTCTTTGAGGGTATCGAACTGACCACACTGATGACAGTATAAAGAGGAATTGAGGTTTTCGGAGGATTCTGAGTTTTCGGAAGATTCGGAATAATCGGAGTATTCAGAATTTTCGGAATTTTCAGAATACTCAGAATTCTCAGAATCCTCCAACCTCTGTTTCACGTGAAACAATTTCCTTAAAAACCTCTCTAAACAAGCAACATAACAGTATGACAAAAGAAGAAAACGAGAAAAGGCTGGAACGGTTGAAGAACATCGTACTGAACATGCCTGAGAAACCAGGCAGCTATCAGTATTACGATGAGCATGGAACCATTATCTATGTGGGAAAAGCCAAGAAACTGAAGAGCCGCTGTTCTTCTTATTTTCATACTGAGGTAGACCGGTATAAGACGAAGGTACTGGTCAGCAAAATACATGATATCACCTACACGGTAGTCAACACCGAAGAGGATGCTCTACTGCTGGAAAATGCGCTCATCAAAAAGTATAATCCACGCTACAACGTACTGCTGAAAGATGGCAAGACCTACCCCAGCATCTGCGTGACAAACGAGCCTTTTCCACGTATTTTCAAGACCCGTACCATCAACAAGAAATGGGGCACCTATTACGGTCCGTACTCGCATATCAGCAGCATGTACACCGTGCTAGAGCTCATCAACAAACTATACCGGCCGCGCACCTGCCGCTTCCCCATCACCGACGAGGGAATCAAACAGCATAAATACCAGGTTTGCCTGGAATACCATATCAAGAATTGTGGCGCTCCCTGCACCGGAAAACAGTCGAAAGAAGACTATCTACAAAACATCCAACAGGCCCGGGAGATACTGAAAGGTAACACCCGACAGGTGCTGCGCGACATGCGGGAACAGATGATGCAACTGGCGGAGGAATTACGCTTTGAAGAGGCCGAGGAAATCAAGCGGAAATACCTGCTGATTGACGCTTTTGTGAGCAAGAGCGAGGTGGTGAGCCACACCATCAATAACGTGGATGTGGTATCGATTACGAACGACGATAAAACGGCTTATATCAACTACATACACGTATCGAACGGCAGCATTAACCAGAGCTTTACCTTCGAGTATAAAAAACGCCTGAATGAGACGGAAGAAGAACTGCTGCAACTAGGTATCATCGAGATGCGCGAACGCTATCAGAGCAACTCCAAAGAGATCATCGTACCCTTCGAACCGGGCATGCAACTGGACGGTGTGACCTTCACCATCCCGCAGCGCGGAGATAAGAAAACACTGCTCGACCTCTCGATCATGAACGGAAAACAATACAAGGTTGACCGTCTGAAACAGGCCGAAAAACTGAACCCGGAACAGAAGCAGACACGTCTCATGAAGGAACTGCAAAACGCGCTGCAACTGAAAAAGCTGCCCTACCAGATAGAGTGCTTCGACAACAGCAATATCTCAGGTACCGATGCGGTGGCAGGATGTGTGGTTTTCAAGGCGATGAAACCGTCGAAAAAAGACTACCGGAAATACAATATCAAAACGGTGACAGGACCCGACGACTATGCCTCCATGCAAGAGGTGGTACGCCGCCGCTATTCACGTATGATAGAGGAAGGCACTGCCCTGCCCGACCTCATCATCACCGATGGTGGCAAGGGACAGATGGAGGTGGTCAGAGAGGTGGTTGAGGACGAGCTGCACCTGGAAATACCCATTGCCGGACTGGCCAAGGACGACCGCCACCGCACCAACGAGCTGCTCTACGGCTTTCCACCGCGCATCATCGGTATGAAAACCGACTCAGAACTCTTCCATATCCTCACGCGAATACAGGATGAGGTGCACCGTTATGCCATCACTTTCCATCGAGACAAGCGCTCTAAGCACGCATTACACAGTGAGTTGGACGATATCAAGGGAATAGGCGAGAAAACGCGTGAGACGCTCTTAAAACGGCTGAAAACGGTCAAAAAGATACGCGAGGCCGAGCTACCCCAACTGGAAGAGGCCATTGGAAAGGCCAAAGCGGCCCTCGTCTACAGCCATTTCCACCCAGAGGAACAATAGCACCACTCCACCGTCATACGAGCGAATTGAATGGCTTCATCATGAAGGACAGACGACCATCTGACCGACCAACTGATGAACATCTAATCAACTAAAGAATGAACGCCTAACTCAGCATTCATTTGACTTATACTGATATAGGTAGACACATTTATGAACAATTAAAATGTGTAATACTTATGAGAAAAAGTCCAACCAAGTACAGTGATGATGAGAAGCTTCGTCTTCTTAGAGAGTATCACGAATC